>Ga0209702_10005055_pt1 | contig 18403 bp, 17 predicted proteins | sample FRY01_FD_187210 | JGI IMG/M metagenome (GOLD analysis project Ga0209702, IMG submission 187210) | Freshwater microbial communities from Lake Fryxell liftoff mats and glacier meltwater in Antarctica - FRY-01 (SPAdes) (version 2) | ecosystem: Environmental > Aquatic > Freshwater > Ice > Glacier...
GGCTTCCGCTCCGTCGGCCTGCCGTCCGCCCACACCCACATTCCGAGCGGGCCCCGACCAGCTCCTCCCACAGATCATCCCGAATCTTCCACCCCCCGATTACACGTCTTTATCCCGACGCGTTACACGACTGGGAAGATGAAGGAGGATGCAGACAATTTCGCCGTCTCCAATGCCTTTCGGCGGGTGGCTTGGGAGGGACAGAGGGAGTTGGCGCTTCGAGAACTCAGGGAGTTCAAAATGTCTCCAATGCCTTTCGGCGGGTGGCTTGGGAGGGACAGGTGCGAATCGGCCAGATCACTCTCGACCAGTGGGAGGTCTCCAATGCCTTTCGGCGGGTGGCTTGGGAGGGACTCCTGACCGTGGCGGAAACCGTCGCCAGGATTCAGCTGGTCTCCAATGCCTTTCGGCGGGTGGCTTGGGAGGGACCGAAAGATTCGGCCGCCGCCACCGCCGCGCAAGCGGCAGTCTCCAATGCCTTTCGGCGGGTGGCTTGGGAGGGACCTAACATTAAGAACAGGGAGCTACAGTTTGGACTCGTTGCAGGTCTCCAATGCCTTTCGGCGGGTGGCTTGGGAGGGACGAGTTCGCTGAATAAAATATACTTCTTGGGACGCAATTCGTCTCCAATGCCTTTCGGCGGGTGGCTTGGGAGGGACAAGATGCACCTCGATAGCAGGGTCAGCAGAATCTACTTGTCTCCAATGCCTTTCGGCGGGTGGCTTGGGAGGGACGGAAAAAAGGTGAAGGTTGATCCCTCCATCGTTAAGTCCGTCTCCAATGCCTTTCGGCGGGTGGCTTGGGAGGGACGCCCGTTTACCGTCCAACAATCCCTCCAGGGATGCGCGCGTCTCCAATGCCTTTCGGCGGGTGGCTTGGGAGGGACACGTTCAAGGGCTTTCGGACCGTCCACAGCTACTAAGCTGTCTCCAATGCCTTTCGGCGGGTGGCTTGGGAGGGACTGCAAGAAAAAAAGAGGATGACGAGCGTCAGCGCCAGCTGTCTCCAATGCCTTTCGGCGGGTGGCTTGGGAGGGACCATCTTTCCGGTAATCGTGCTAATCCTACTAGCCATGTCTCCAATGCCTTTCGGCGGGTGGCTTGGGAGGGACACATAGGCATCGTCCAGGTAAGTACCAGGTAAGGCATGGGTCTCCAATGCCTTTCGGCGGGTGGCTTGGGAGGGACAAAGCGAAATGACCGCTTTCATCGAAGGCCGTGCCAAGAAGTCTCCAATGCCTTTCGGCGGGTGGCTTGGGAGGGACCGCAATATGAGTTTCCTGGATCTCCTATCTGCAGCAGTCAGTCTCCAATGCCTTTCGGCGGGTGGCTTGGGAGGGACCAGAATCTACTTCTTCGTTGCCGCCGCTTCAGGAAAACCGTCTCCAATGCCTTTCGGCGGGTGGCTTGGGAGGGACACCGGGGGTATTAAATCCTTAAACGTGAGGAAGTCAAGGCAGGGTAAGGTCGGAGGGGCGAAATCGATCCCGCCCGGCACGCGTCCGGAGGCACGAGTAAGGGTGACCGAGCGCGCGTAAGCCGTTACAGATGAGGGCTTCCACATGCAAGGTCGGCGGATGGCGGTTTGGAGGGGTGCGGATGGCCCGACCTGTGACCGTAGCGACTGCTCGTTCTGCTGATGCCTAATATAAATACCATGGTGCCGGGAGTGAAAACGCGAGGTTCTCCCCGAGGCCGAGGCGGCGGGAGGCGGCGCGTCGGTCTAGAAAATAGGCGACGATTGAATCCTCGGCGGGATCGGCGATGGCTTCGAGCCGGTGCCACAGGCAATCGAACTGACTGGGTTCCAGCCAGCACTCGAAAAGGCTTTTCTGGAGGCGGATGCCGTAATCTTGGCACGCCTCGGCCACCCGGCGGAGCCGGCGGGGATTGGCGATGTCGTAGGCGAGCAGGACGAGCATGTCTTCGGCACCGGGTGGCTGTAGATGGGGGCGAGCGGGAAATAGGTGGTCCCACCAAGCTTCCGCAGCCAGGGCGGAAGGGGGGCAGGCCGGTTCCTCAGTTGAGGCGGAAGGGTGCGAAGGAAGCGGGATCATCAAGCGCGGCCTTGTAGGCCATGACGACGGCGGTGAATTGCTGGCGGAGGGTGGTACGGTGGCGGGCGTGCTCGCTGTAGAATTCGTGTCGGAGGCGGCGTTCATACTGCTGAAGGAAGACCTGACGTCCGGAGGCGTTGAGGTAGGTGCCGCCGTTTTTCGGTTCAAAATGCTTGGGCTGGAGAATGCGGTGGATGAAGAGGCGCATGGCCAGGGAATCGACCAGGGCGGGGCGAAAAGGCTCCATGAGGTCGAGGGCCAGCGACCAGCGTCCGTCCTGGGGGACGTGGAGGAGGCCGCACCCGGGGTCTAGGCCGCGGAGGTGGAGCGCGGAAACCAGTTCGCCATAGACGAGGGTAGCGGCAAAGGAGAGGACGGCATTGACCGCGTTGTGGGGCGGCCGGGTGGATCGGCGTTCGAAGGGGAAGGCAGGTGGCAGAAATCCCGCCCAGGCGCCAAAGTAGGCGGCGGCGGCGGCTCCCTCCAGACCGCGGAGGGCAGGCAGGTTGGCGGCGCGTTGAGCCTCCCTGAGCAGAGGTGTGAAGCTGTCGATGACCGGAGCGGAACCACGGGGGCGGCTGGCCTCCAGCCGTTGGAGAAGGCGGCGCTGATTGGCGAGTTTGGCCACCACCAGTGGGCGGGCGATGGCCAGGGCGAATTCCGCCTCGGCGGTGCGCTGGTGCTGGCGTCCCCGGGCAGCGGCGGTGCGGGCTGAAGGCGGCTCGAACCCGCCGAGGTGGCGCCCATGGGAATCAACCACGTGACAGGGGATTCCCGCCCGGAGAAGGGCGGCGAGAGCCTGGCTGCTGATCTGCACGTTTTCGCGAAGCACCAGTCGCTCCAGACCGAGCATGGGAATGGTGCCCACTTCGGGGCGAGGACCACCTTTTTCCGCCGCCGGATCAAGCAGGACCAGACGCTCCGAGCGCAAGGTGACAACTCGGCGCGGTGTATCGATGTAGGCGGCGGGCATGGCGGCGGATGAGGTGAAGAAGCACCGGCGCGGCGGCTATCTCCGGTCCCACCGGCGTGGCAGGCGGAAATCGATCCGGAACTGGAAGCAGGACAGGGCGAACTGGAGGAGCGGCAGCAGCCAGCCGAGCCTTCGGAGCGGGCCGGCGGATTGGGAGAGGTCGGCGATCGGATTCGAGCGTGGTTTTTTCATGGTGGAGTGGAATCGGGCGTAGGGCGGCACTGCGTCGGGGGCTGGTGTGGCCAAACCCCAGGGCGCGAACCAAGCGGCCGGCAGCGTGCGTCGTAGCGCCGGGCTGGCTGCGAGTTCGTCGGCACCGGCTCCACCGTGGGCGAGCGAGTGGGAGTCGGGTGAGGAAAGCCCCGCGCGAAGCAACTCCGTCTCCCGGCGGGCAGGCGTGGCCCAATGCCGCCAGACAAGGGCCCGGGCCTGGAGCAGGGCCAACTCGCGACAGGCAGCCAGATCGGCGGCCGGCTGGGCGATGGAGAAGTACTGGGTCCACCCTCGGACATAGTCCCCGAGGCGGGAAAGGGCTGGATCCAGATCCTGTCCGGTTCCGGTGGCCCCGAGGCGGGCCACTTCAGTGGCAAAACCCTGACGCGAGGCGGCAGAGATCGCGGGGGTCACTCCGCCTGCCCTCTGCCGCTCAAAGCCAAAACCCAGGAACAGCGCCGACGTGGCGGGAACGACGCGGCTTTTCGCCGCATTGAGGCGGAGTTGAAGAGTGCTCTCGAGAAAGGCGCTGGTTCGGTCGCGAATCGCCTCCGCCGCAGCCTGATCAGGAGCGAGCACCACGACGTCGTCCGCGTAGCGGGCGAAGGCCCAAGCCTGCCGTGTGCACCACTGATCAAAATCATCCAAAACGATGTTGGCCAAGAGGGGTGAGAGCGGCGATCCCTGCGGGATGCCGAGCGGGGTCGGCTGCAACACGCCGTCCTGCTCAGCCCCGGCTCGCAGAATTCGTTCAATGAGAGCCACCGCCGATTTTTCCAGTCCGTGCCGTCGCAAGCGCTGGAGCAGCAGTGATTGGTCCACCGAATCAAAGAACTTCTCGATATCCAAATCGGCGGCCCATCCGCATCCGTCCCTCATGGCCCGGCAAAGGTGATGCACCGCATCGTGGGCGCCCCGGCCGGGGCGATAGGCGAAGCTGGAGGCCGAAAAGTTCGGTTCCCACAGCGGGCTGAGTGCCTGGGCCAGCGCCTGGTGAATCACGCGGTCAGCGACGGTGGGGATGCCGAGGCGGCGGAGACCACCGCCAGGTTTGGGAATTTCCACAACGCGGACAGGTCGCGGATGCCACTCCCCCGCCAGCACCTCGGCCCGCAGCAGGAATAACTGCGCCTCCTGTGCCGCAGCAAAATCGCGGACCGTCTGCCCATCCTGGCCGGGCGCGCCGCCATTGGCCCGCACGCGGTCCCAAGCGGCCGCCAGCCTTTCCGGCGCCAGTGTGGTTTCCAACCAGGATTCCGAGGTCATGGCGGTACGGGTCATTCCAACTCACGGAGAAAGAGGTGACGCGCCCCGGACGAAAGTGGTGCCGCATGCAGGCTCTGCGCCCGATACTGGTCGAAGGCCAGCCGTTCCCCTGGAGCCAGACGCCGGCGCTGCAGGCCCGGATGGTCCGGCCAGATTTCGATGCTGCCATCGCTCCAGACCTCGACCGAGCGGCCGCGCGGGTGGATGTTGAGGGTCTGTCCCCGTCGAAGTGCGAATGAATGGGCAGCAGCGGGCGCTACGTCGGTCCGGAGTTCGACCGTCAATTGGCTAGGCGCGGTCGGGGCGTCGCCCTGGCCGCCTGCGGCAGCGGCCGACCGGCCTTCGCGCCATCGGCGGTCTGCTTCCTGGGCGTGTAGAAGAGTCTGCGCCGCACTGAGTTCAGAGGCTGGCGCGGCCAGCCGCGCGGCGCGGCGCGCCTCCTCAAAAGCCAGGTGCTCGCGGCGCGACGCCTCCGCGGCCAGACGCTCAGCCTCCATCTTACGGGCTTCGGCCTGCCGGGCCTGGATCTCCTGCTGCTCACGCGCGCGCTCCGCCTCGGCCTCCTGGGCAGCCCGCGCCGCCCTGGCCGCCGCGTCTTCAGACGCCTTGCGGGCGGTGGCTGCCTCGGTTTCGCGGGCGCGCCGCGCGTTCTCCGCCTGCACTCGCTCCTGCTCGGCCCGCGCCGCGTTTTCCCGCTTCCGCCGCTCAATGGACTCCGCCCGGCGGACGGCCGCCGCCTGCTCCTTCTCCCAGGCTGCCCGCAACTCGGTGGTCACCGGCTCGAGTCGCACGTTGGTCAGTGGGCTGTGCCCCGGTCGGCTCCAGAACACCCGACGGCCTTCGGGAGAGGCCTCCCACCACAGCAGCGGCTGCCCTTGGGGCGTGAACCAGCGCACCGCCGCCGGGTCGACCGTGGTCATGGCCACGGGCAGACCGTCAGAATCCTGTCCCTGGCTTAGTTGCCAGAGGCGTTGGCCACCGCGCACTAGACCGCCGGCCAGCATCGGCGAAAGACTGATGGCGACGAGCAGGAGCGCGCTCAACGCCACATTTCCACGGCCGCCCCAACGCGCCCCGAAGAGCCCGAGCAAGCACCGGACAAAATGCGGCATCAGCAGGCTGACCAGCACCGCCACAATCGCCATCCGGCTCACCAGCGGGAGCGCATCATCAATGCCCGCCGCCTGCGCCACCCCACGCACGGTCGTCGCCGCCTGGTGGCCGACGCACACCAGCACCACGAGATAGACCGCAAGGAAACCCAGGGCGACCGCGGCGCTGGCGCGGAACAGCCACTCCAAAATGCGCAGCGCACGGGCGGCGGTCTGGGCATGGGCATCAGGGGTCAGCACGGAGATGGGGCTGGTGTTCATGGCTTTGTGATGGTGTGGAAGTGGGGTCGAGGCTGAGTTCGAAAACGAAGGAGCGAAGATGAAGTCGTGGCTTGGAAATCCGCCTCAGCGCGGGGTCTGGTGGCGGGAGCGGAGCCGGCGCACAAAGTTCCGCCCGTGGAAGAAAAACTCCGCCAGGGCATTGAAGGCCCAGAAGGCCAGCAGGGCTGTGAAGAGCCACCGGGGCAGGCGGGTGGGGTGGCGCGGGGCTGCGGCGTCAGCCGCAGGGGGGGCGGTTGGGAAAGGCGTGCTCATGGCGATACCATAAAGCACGGACCACGCGCCTTGACCCTGTTCCGGATGTCCAGGGACATTGCCGGACTCCACTCACCGGGGATCTTACACGCAACCCTTGTATGCAAGAAGGGCCTTACGGCAGCGGCACGAAGCGGACTGCCATTTCCCAATGCCATCTCCGTCCTCCTTAGATGGATACTTCGCTGGCAGCAAGTTAACTGTCAGTCCAAGACGATGTTCTCTGGCGCAAGGTCCAGGGAAAACCGCTTGTCCTCCGGCAGCACCACGATAAGGGGGCGGGTCCGGACACCGCCTTCCTCCAGCTTATCCTTCAGACTGGAAACATTCTTGGTGATGAATCGCTCGTCGAAGGAGTTGAATCCCTGCTTCGGCTGGGCCTCAAAGCGCCAGTCACTGAAGTCATTCTCGTTGTGCAAATCATAGATCCGCTGCGCGACTTCTACCACAGCAACTGCCGCGCTGGTCCACCCATGAATGGGGGGCTTCCCTGCCTGGGCCCTCTCCGCCAAACAGCGCAGGATCAAGTATTCATTCACCGCCAATTTCACCCTCTGGCCGTTGATGACGGCCAGAGGTTCGTCCATGAGCATCCTGAGCTGCACCGTCGTCCTCACATAGTCGCGTGCCGGCATGGAAGCGCGTTGGACCACATCTGCAAAGGATCCTGTGGCCTGGCCGACATCGCGGGCGAAAAAGTTCTGCAGCACCGGAAAGGGAATATCCGCGAGCTGGATGCCCGCGTCCTCGCTAGAGTGGCTGCTAATCTGTTCGCCGCGCTGGTTGCGTAGCTCATGCATGGCCGTCGGCTGGGTGGGAAAGAAAAAGGGCGGGGTCAGCCTTGCGTCAAAAGGCACGCGCACCAGCACATGAGTGAGGCGGTCCTGCTGCCTGCCGAGCAACGTGACGGCGGCATAGAGCAGGGCCCCCATGCTTTTGCGCCCGCCGGCAATCGAGGCGATAAGCCGCTTTTCCGGCTCATTCACAATGGCTCGCACTTGGTCCAAAATATAATTCGCTGCGGCAATGTTGTCCTCCGGCGTGCGGATGTCCGGCAGCGGCACCGTCTTGCCTGCGGCCGTGTCAGGTGTGTTGATCACGCTGTAGTCCTGCATGATAAGCTCGTCGGACTGCGCTCCCACAGCCTCCCGCAACGCTTCCCATACTTTTCGACCGCCAAACTGGGGCGAGGTGGTGAATAGCTCTCGATCCAGTGCTTTTACGCCCTCAGACGTGGTGATGAGCACCACATGATTCGGCACCACTCGCGGTGTTTCATGAGCCAAGGCCCAAATCGTCTCGGTGACAATGGCCGGTGACATGCCGGTGACAGCGAGGAGGACGGTATTCATGGTATGGCGGGTGTAGTCAGGGTGGCGGGATAGGGCGTGGGAGTGAAATTTGCGCCACCTCTGCGTCGGTGATTCGAATCTCCAACGCATCCTTCCTGCCGAGGTGGATTTCTTCCAGGACTTGCATGAACTCTGGCTGGTGTAGCCAGACCCATTCGAAGCGCTTGCCGGCCTCTGCAGAAGGGATCATGCCCAGGAGTCCAAGCACCTCCGCCCGGGTGATGAGCCGCCGCGGCGGCTGGTAGGGGAGTTGATAGCGAATCGTGTTACCGTCCTCCGTGGTCAGCCGGATGGGCACGGGCTGTCCCAGTTGCTTCTCCCGGCGCAGGTGCCGCCACCACTGGAGTGCGGAGTAAGTCGCGCCGAGAAAAGCGACGATCCCGCAAATCATGCCAATGCGGTCGATGATGAGCCAGGTGGATTCAGACATCGGTTGGTGATCTTATTGCGGATAGTGACGACGAGATGAGAGCGGGAGCTGGCCTATTCTTGAGTTAGCGCGGCAAGCCGCATCCTGAGGTTTTGCACCTGGTTCTCTAACTCAGTCCTTTCTTTGCTCAGCTTTGCCGCTTCTTTTCTGAACTTTGCAGCATTTTGCTGGGATGCGCTGTTTTCCCGATACAGCGTTTTGACCTTTGCTTTTAGAGTTGCCACCTCGGTTGAAGCAGAAGGTTGCGTCGCCTGGTTGGTCTCCCTTGGCGCAAGGCGTACAGAAGGGGAATCGGCATCATCCTTTAGCGGTGCCCATGCTATGGTTGAAGGTTCGTCGAAGAGGCCTTTGCTGTTCGCCGGTCTTGCATGGTCTCCGGCGTCTACATAGGCGGCATGGTTGTCGGCCCAGATACGGTTGATCAGTGCAGCACCGTCCTCACGCACTTTCCATACGATGTAGATTTCACCTTTGACTGCCTTCCAGATATGAAACGCAGGCTGGTTGCCCGGGCGGTTGAGATTGGTGAAATCCCGCTCGTGATCCAGGATGTTGACATACGCCCCCGGATCACGCTGACGTGCGCGGAGCATGCCGGGGAGTTCCCGGAGTTTGCCGCGGATACGAGCCGCACGGTGGGATTCGTTCAATACCGCATGAGCTTCGGGTGACAGAAAAATCGGCTGCGTGTCCAGGCCGAGGAACTGGGCTAAAGCATTGGGCACGACAAGATCGTCGGAAACTTCAAAGAGCCAAGGATGAACCAGCACTTCGTCTTGCTCCTCCGTGGTGAGTTTGGAGAACTCCTGAGTGCGTTCCACGGAGCGTGCCAGCTTGCCGAGAGCCTCCTTCTCCTGAGCCGAAAGTGAAATGGGTATCGGCGGGATGATGTGCAGGGCTTGATTGTCCTCATGGAGGTAAGCCGTGGAGTAGCCGAGGAACGACCCGGCCACATAGCCGAGTGAAGTCATCACTTTATAGCCACCTTGGGGCGCAAAACAGGCATAGGATGGATCAACCTCCCGCAATTCGTTCACCACCTGATGCATGAAGGCTCCCAACCCTGCCTGCAAGGCGCGCTGATTGGAGGTATCGAGACTTGCGATGGGCCGCAGACGGCAGGTGGCGGAGAATGCGGGCTCGATCAGCCCAGCCACGGCCTGTGCGGAGATGCGTCCCGCAAGTGTGTCCGTGTGCAGCAGGACGACGGTCGGTTTGTCATGCAGCCTGCCCATCCCCCGCAGCGCATGCAGCAGTGAGTATTCAGCGCTGACGGATTTGGGATCAGCCGCAACGGCTGCAAGAGCTTCCTTGGTGCAACAACACTCACGCGCGTGCTGTTCAGCCTGTTCTGTTGTGCCATCACGGAGAACAGGGTTCTGCTGCCGTTCTGGAAAAATGAGCGTCCCCGGATTGGCCCGAAGGAGGCGGCCTAGAGCATTGCGCTCGCTGATCGCTGAAATGCCTGCGGTGATTACGAGATGAGAGAAGTCCTTCATGATTTGGCTTGAGTTGACGGGGGTAAAGTGAAATCGAAAGAGAGCCAAAGCACCTGCCAGCCCGTAATCGCCTCCGCCGCCACCTCCTGCCCAATCTGCGGGCGGAAGCCGGGGGTGTAGTCCGGGGATGTCGCGACAAGGCCATGCGCTTAGGAATCCTCAAGAGGCGAGCGCCGTTTTCGCCCGGCCTTCACCAGTTCAGGCCCACGCTGTTGCATTTTGTAAAAGGACAAGGTGGACCAGCGCCAGCCAGCCAAGGCCAGGAGGGAAAGGCTGCCACCGGCCAGGGTGATGGTCAGAGCGCAAAAAAGCCGTCCATGGGGCCGCACGGAGGCAGGATGAGTGAAGACGAACACCAACCCGGCCAAGGCGATCAGGGTGAAATTCAGCGCGGCTGACCGGCACACGCGAATGCGCGAGCGCGAGTAGTCAAACCAAGCCTCCAGACGCGGGCTGCCTGCGGCGATCATGAGGTGCATCACCGTGGGGAGACCTTCCGCCACATGCGCATTTTTGATGCGTTCGTTCCAGCCCTTGAGCAACTGATCCGCCGTCTCAACCACCAGCACGCCCATGGTGTAAGCCAGCGCCACCCCCACGGCACCGAGCGGCACTTCCCAGCCTTGGAGGATTGCAGGGTTTACCCACTCAATGCCCAGCAAAGTCAGCAATCCAAGCGCCACCCAAATCAGGGACATGATGCCGCAGATGAAAAGCTCCGCGATGAATGTGGTGGTGGAGGTCATGAAAAAAGTTGTGACGGAGGATCAAGTAGGATGGGTCAAGGCCGATGACCGGAGCACAATTTGCTCCACTGCGAGTTGGTCGTGACTTGGTTTTCTAGTTCGCTTTTCATCTTGTCATATAGGTCCAAGCTCACCTCACGCTTGGCACCATTCAATACGACCTGACGAGGCTTGCCCGTGCTGGAATCATTGGGCCATTTTTTGTTCTCAAGAAAGATGACAAGTGCCTGCCAGTTGCTGCCATCCCAGTGAGGGCGGAGGAGAACGGGAGAGGCGAACCGGCCGCCATTCGTGCTCCATGACCAGTTCACGGTGGTTGCTTTTGGTGGAAATCGTCCGTTCGCATCGCCCAAGCTGGAGAAGAATTGAACAATGGGCAAGCCGAGGGCTGGACGGAAGGTGGTACCAGCATTTCCCGCGGGATTTTCTCTATCAGATGAACTTGCCAAAAGGCTCGATGGATCACTGCCGGAAGGATATTTCAGCACCTCCAGTCCTTCATTGTGGTCTCGGCGGGCATACCCAAAGCCCTGTCCTTTCGTCGCTGGTTTCTTGATTGGTTTCCAAGCTGGTGGACTGGCGTGCTTGTCCCACGTCCTGTTCCTCTGCCCGTGCTGACGCCATCCGCGTAACCAGTCCGCCAGTTTGCTGGTGGCATTTTGAGCGGAGTTGGCTGGGGTGGCAAAGACTGTGATTGCGCCAGGACTTCTGAAAGAAGGCAGCGCCGCCGCCAGGCTCATCCCTGTGGGGCTAGTGCTGCGCAGCGCCCCCATGGCCCGTCTTCCCCGTGTGCCGAGCGATCCCAGGTGACCGAACACGGCAACCAACGCCTGGATAGAAGGCCAAAGTACCGCCTCACCCAGCCAGAGAATGCGGACTTCGAACTTAGTGCCTTTAGCAAAACAAGCGCGCGGGTTTGCCTGAGCCTGAATCTCCTGGGCAAAAGGCCAGAGAAAATAGCTCTCTGCTGAGTGTTGCTCGACCTGTTCACGCGCAAAAATCCCAACTTCCGCCTTGGGGGCAACAGTGATTTGCACTCGCAACTTGCCAGCGGTGCCAGAGTCACCAGCTGCGACGCCGAAAATGTAGTCTTCTTGCTTTCTCAAAGTGCCGTGGGTTGATATGGAGAACCCTCCAAGAACTCGAAACCACCAGCGCAACTGCGCCCGCACACTGGAGGCTCGCAGTTCGGGTATCTCGCGCGGCTTGGCTCCGCCGAGAAAGCAGCGGGTGATGAGCTCAAAATCAAAGGGCTGTCTTTTCATAATGCTATTCGAGGAGAGTTTGGAGATAGGCGTTGGCAGAAGCCGTGGAGAGAGGGAAGCGCTGAATAGCGGCTTGCAATGCTACCCTTCCTGCAGGTGCATCTAGTTCAGCGGCCAAGTTGAGCTGTTCTTCTTCCGATAGAGTGTCGAATGCACTCGCTCGCAGCAACAGGAGCAACGCGAACTCATCGACATTTTTGATGCGTGGCTCCAGGTATCGCTTCAACGGCCTGACTGATTCTGCGTCAGCAATGGCCCCCCAAATGTCGGGTCGGCCGATCAGCGCGAGAGCCTCTTTTTCTTTCTCGACTGGTGTCAAAGCTGCGAATTCCGTAGCACGTTCACGCCAAGGTGCCAGTTCCTCCTGAAATGCGAGGTGCTTTGCTACAGTCTCTGAGACATCAAGAAACCAACCGTATCCAGAAGCGGTCTTGGCTCCAAGTCCAAAAACTTCCAAGCCTTGCCTCAGCCAACCACGAGCCGCAGCGGTCAGCGCAGAGTCTTGGCTGATGACGACAAAACTGAAGACATGACCTGCTGCCACCGCTGGAAAGAAGATCAAATTGGGGTCCTCAGTGTCAGGGGCATCAGCGAATTCGGGATTGCCCGCGTGATATTCGCGGTGATGGGCGGCGATCAGGTCCAATTCCAACATGCCGACTCTATCGTGTGTAGGGAGCGGCTTCTCCAGCCTGATCTCCAGCGGATAGGAAGGAAGGAATTGCACCAAGCCTTCCTTGGATGGCACCTGCTGCCAGAAGGTGCGCTCGGGGTGTTGCTGCTTTCGCAATTTCTGCACCAGGAGTTCCGCGACTTGATCGCGGACAGGCTCCCACAATTTATCGCCACAAGCCCAGGCAAAATCAGAACGCTGCTCGAGCCAGGCATTGGTCCACCGTTTCTGGAAATCGGCGTCCGAATCGCCAGGTTTTGGGCTGGGCCTGCAATCATTGCGTCCTTTCCACTCCAGCTCCGTCCAGCCAAAGACGAGGGCGATTTCTGAGAGTACCTGAGCGCACTGGACAGTGCGCAGCGCGGTGTTTTCAGGGGATTCATCCGACCCGTCTTCGTTGGCATAGCCAGCCCCCATGTCATACAGCAGTTGAAGCGCATAGCGGCGGGCGCATCCTTTGACGGGCGCCCCTGGGATGTAAGGCTGGCCGGTGTAGCGGTCCAATGACAAGCCTGCATTTTCCATGACGCCCCCCGCCGCATTCACGATGAGCCTTGACTGAAGCTGGGCGAAAAGAATGTCCTTCCAAGGAAGACCCAACTGTCCATGCAGAAAGTGCGACCACGACCGCAAGCGGGTGGGATCAGCGTGCAAGCCTATGCCGGCCTCAAAAAAATCGCGCCGAGGCGTGTGGTCACGTTCATCAGCCAGGGCTGGATCGGCAAAACGCGTAAGCCAGAGTGAGCGCGACCAACGTTCAGCAGCGGGCGGGTTTTCTGGCCATAAAGTTTTGACGCAATTCAGGGCAAGCGGCGGCTTCATCGATGTAGGAAGGACAGAGGGTTAGTTGTTCCTATGCAGTCGCTTGACGGGCAAGGTCTGCACTTTTGGGCAGTGAGAACCGCTTCAAATAGGTAAGCAGAGCCAAAGCTTCGGCGGTGGCTCGTTGGAGATTGAGACTGTCTTTTCTAGCAAGGTCGGCGGCGAGAGCTTCGCCTTTTTCGACATCGGTCAAACCCCGGGTCTTAAGGTGCGAAGCAATGCCATCAAAAGCAGCCTTCATGCCTTTGCGTTTGTCCTTGCCCTTCTCACAGCAGTAAGCCGCTGCGGGGAGGAGGCCGCTGGTGAGAATGAGGGCTGGGATGCTGGCGACATCGCTGCGGTCGAATGGGTGTGGTTTGCCTAGCGGCAAAAGTTTGTCAGCAGCAGCAGCGCGGATTTGATCAAGGTTTTGCATGGCTCAGGCTCCTTTCTTTTCGGATTCGATGTTGATGCTGACGCTGCAAAAGCCAAGGCCGGTGGAGGCGTCGCCGCCGAACTGGAAGACGCCCTTGTTGACTTTGTTCGAGAAGGCCGTGAGGGCGTCCTTCTCACTTTTTTCACTGAGCTTTTTGGCATCCTCATTCGGGGCGTCCTCCTCACTTTTTTCACTGGGCTTTTTGGCATCCTCATACGACTTGGGCACCCGGCTTTTGGTGGCGCTGAGGACGGCGTAGAAGAGCGTGTCGGCGGGGACGTTCTCCTGGTTGAACAGGCCACCGGGGTCGTGGGTGCCGGTTTCGTCATTGATGCGGACGTGTTGGGCGATCTCGCAGGCAGTGGTGGCGAAGTGGCTCATCATGCCGTTGGAGAGGATGACGAGGCGGTCGGTGATAGTTTTGAACAAAGCGTCGTCCACGAGATCAGCGAGTGCTTCAGCGAGTTTCGTGGGATAAACCGTGGCACTCGCTTTGAAGCAATATTCTTCGAGGACAACTTGCCCGCCTAAATCGAGCTTGCCCTTGCCCTTGTCAACGGGATCAAGCGGCTGGAATACCACTTCACCGTCCACAGGTTCTTTGAAGCCCAATGCCGTTTTGCGGATGGTGTTTTCCTGTTCGGTACCTTGCGCGTCCTGGGTTTTTTCAGGCCCAAAAACTCCATCCCGTGCCGCGCGTTGGAGCATGAGAGGGCAGGTGATCCAGGCGTAGCTGCCCTTGGCGCTGCGGATGGGGAAGGCGAGGACGCGGCCTTCGGAAAAGATCAGGGAACCGGCGAACGGAAGGTCCGTGGTGTCGCTGCCGAAGAGCCAGGCAGAGTCTGCGGCTTTATCGAGCACGGTTTTCTTCGCCTCGGCATCGGACTCTTTCTCCTTCACCTTTCGCGTCGTGAGCCGGATAGATTTTCCATCCTTGTCCTTGAGAGCATTCACTGTGGTCGCGCGATCGGATCCGACGACTTCAACTTCATTGGGCCATTGGTCGGCAAAGCTGCCCTTCTGCCCGGTGGCAGGAATGATGGGAAACCCGGTATGCCGCTCGCGCTGGATGGGTTGGTCGATGGCGCCGACGCTGGCTCCGGCTCCGACGTGGAGGGGGGTGCGGGTGAAGAAGGTGAGGATCCTTGAGTTCATGGACGATGGATAATTGGGGATGGGTGATTTGTCTTGGCTGTGGATGTCCGCAGATATCAGGTGGGGATTTGTCCGGTGTAGAACTGCCACGTGCCGCAGACGCCGAGGCCGAAGCCTTTTTCGCCAAAGAGGGTGCTGCGGCGGTTGCGCACGGTGGTGGGGGTGTCTTCGGAGCCGTGCCAGTTGAGGGCGGCGGCGAGTTTACGGGCGGCCGCCTCGCTTACGGTCTTGAAGTAATAGACGCTGCCGGCGGGCACAGCGAGGTGGGTGGGCTTGGCGCTGCCATGCTCGCGCTCGGCAGCCTCATGTGGCAGCGCGTAACCGGTGACGGGGATGGGCTTGCCAGTGAGGGCGGCTACGAGTTTGGCGGGGATGTCCGGCTGGGATTCGTAGCCTTTGCCTTTGTAGTTGAGGTTGCGGCGGCGTTTTCGCTCTTCCGGGCTGATGGTCTGCAGCAGGACTTGGCCCGTCGCGGGGCAGATCCAGGTGGGCAGCCAGCCTCCGGGATGGGCTTTTCGCTCGGTCCCGCGTTTCGAGATTCCCGCCTCGATGGCCGGAAAGATGGCGGGGGTGAGTAGCACCCATTTGACGAGCCAAGTGGCTTTCTCCGCTGCATCCTTGGCTTCAAAACCGTCTGTTTTGCCTTTCGGCAGTGGCAAGGGCGCCTGGTGATGGCGTTCGACGGTGCAGAGGCGCTGCTGACCGCCGACGATGACGGGGGTTTGGGTGCCGCTGTTGGGGAAGAGGGAAATGATGAGATCGTCGTTGCCCTTGGCATCTCGAAAGTCTTTGTCCTTGGCGCTGGCGAGCAATCCCAGTCGGGCATCGGGCTTCAGCCGCAGGTAGTGAGCGGAGTAGAAGCGCTCGCCGTCTTGCGTGCCGCTTACCGCATCCATGCCGATGCCGTAGCTGAACTCGGTGTCGGCAAAGTATTCGTCTTCGTGAAAGGCGGGTGTGGCTCCTTCCTTTACGGTCCCGAGGTAAGTCTCCCAGGCGGCGGCATTCCACCAGGGGGATGAGGTTTTTTTGGTGGGGCCATGGCTGTTGGCGATGGCAAATTTCAGGGGAGGTGGGAGGCTGGCTTGATCCCGGTTGAAGTCTTTTTCCAGAGGCAAAAGGGTGGGTTTGGCGGAGTCGTTTTCCTCTTCATCGAGTCCGGCATCAAGTGGTCGAGGGAAGAGCCAGTTTTTCTTCCCTTCCTTGTCTTCGGTGACGGGAAATGGTCCGGCGGAGACGAGGGATCCGAACTTGCGGGCGTCGGTGCTGCGATCACCATTGAGGTGATGGTGATCGTGCCCATGAAGCTTGCCTCCCAGGGCTTTTTCGAAGTCGGCGCCATGCAGCGCGGCGTGGAGGGCGGCATTGGCGACGGTGGGCAGGGGCCAAGCGGCGCCATGGCCTCCGAGACTGCCGCCCATGGGGCGACCATCGCGGAAGAAGAGGACATCGGTGGGCTGGAGCAGGAGCGTGTTCATACGGCGGGGGTGGATAGCTTTTCAGCGGAGGTGGAGTCAGTCTCGTTGCGCTGTGCGAAGGCGACGGTGGTGCAGAGGTCGATGATGGAGGTGAGTAGTTCCTGCGAGGCCGTTTGTGATGGGGATTTGCCGGTGGCACCTTCACGCTCGGAACGGGCGTTGAGGATGCCTTCGAGGTACTTCCTCAAAGGCCCGTCCAACTGACGTGCCAGTTCTTCGGAACCCTGCTGCTCCGCCGCGTATGCGAACTCGCGGGTGATGAGGTCTTTCGCGACGGCGATGTCCGTGATGGCATCCTGCTGCTTGGATAAGCCGGTGGTTTGCGTGAGGTAGGGAGTGAGAAGCTGGGAGACGCGGTGGGGGAACTTGGCGCTGAGTGCGTCCGGTTTGACACGCTGGGCAATGGCCAGGTAAAGCTCCAATCCGTTGCTGCTCCACTTGCTACCCCAGTGGGAAATCTCACCACTGCGCTTCATGAGGGTGATGGAGAAGGCGGGGCGGCCCACGGTGTTTTTGGCCCGCTTTTCAGCTTTCTGGGCCTTGCGGATGAGATCCTGCAATGGCGCATGAATGTGGGCAATGGCGATGCCTGCGGAGGCGTCTGGCTGGACTGCCCCGGCTTCGGTGGGAGTGTAATTTGTGTTTTCGCGGAAAGCATTCCGCAGCGCTTGGGCCACCTCCAAGGCAATATCTGCGGGCACCAGCGCCACGACGTCATCGCCACCTGCATAGATGAGCTGGCCTTTCCAGATGCCATTCGCTTGAGCTTCCCGGGTGCCTTCCACGATCTTCCGCACCTCGCCGAGCGCGAACTTTGAGAGGGCTTGGCTGAAGTTGAGGTGGTGCTGCTTGAGTGAGGTCTGGTCCGGCAGAAAGTCGCCATTCACCCACCTGCCGATGGAGTCGCCATCGAAGGCGATGGCGGCTATGTATTTCTCGCCGCTGGTTTTCTCCTGAGCCAGCTCGTCGTCATCTTCAGTGTTTGTTCGCGCGGCGATGGCGGGGATGGAGCGGATAAAATGCTGGCCGGGGCCGGTCTTGAGTTTTTGGGTGTCCCTCAAATAGGCAAGATGCCAAACCCTTTTGATGATGGCGACGGCTCCGAGGTAATCCGCGTGTTTGAAGAGCTTGGCGTAGTCGCCGCCTTCTCTGGCACGGGCTTTCTGGTAATCACGACCGCCCACCAGTGCCTCCTCCTTGCCGGAGAGGCTGTCTTTTTCTGTACCACCTGAACAGGAAGCCCAGGCTTGAAAATGGCGGGACTGCCTTACCCCATCCAAGTGCCAGCCGTTGTGCTGGTAGGCGTGAAGGTAGCCAGCGGGCGAGTCATCCGTCAGCGAAGTGATCATCCAGGAAATGGAAAGGTGACGGTCCACTTGGGCGTCATAACGCGTTTTCGTTGAATCCGGCAGTCCGATACGTTGGCGTTGGTCCCATACGGCAGTCGCGATCTTCTTCCATTCGTCCTTGATGGCCTCGTTGACAGCCTTGGCAACGGCACCAGGATTCTCTGCGCTGACGTTGGCGATGAAGATGTTGGGTAGATTTGGTGTGAGGAGGTTCGTGTGATCATGAACCCTCGCCGAATCCGGGAGTTCCAGAAGCGGCTGGCATTTTTTGGCATCGTTGGGGAATATGAGCGCCCCGCCATCAGCCCTGAGCTTGCGAATCCCCGCCGCCACGAGCCAACTGAGCAAATAACTGCCGCTCCAAAGATCCCGCGTGCTGCGTGCCTGGGCGATGAAGTCTTGGACGGGACCGATTTGAAACTTGAGTAGAGTCGAAGTGCAACCGGTTGGAGGAGCGGTGTTGGGCATGGGAAGAGGATGTCGCGTACGGACCGAAAAACACGCCTGCGGACCTCCGCCGACATACGCAATCTATTTGTTTCACCTTGGTTTGTCGAGAAAAAAGCTCCGTAGTTCTGGGTCCCCTCAGGGTTTTCGCATTTGAAGTTGTTGATCATTGAAGCGGTGAGGCGCCGCAGATTTTTGCTAGACAAAAGACCGCTTTGGGCGTCCCTTAGGGTGTGTCCTATACTCACATACCCACGCTCAAGGATCCCACGACGTGGGCTGGCTTTGGCCAGATTTCCGTCGCCGTTGCCACTTCGGCCGAAGAGAGGGCTCAGGTCGAGGCGTGGCTGCTCGCCGAGCACCGACTCGGAGTGCGGCAGCCCGCCGGCCGTACTCTCACGCAAATCATTTACGAGGAGGAGGAACCCGTGGCCGTGCTGCAGTGGGGGTCTTGTGGGTATTTTTTAAAGCCACGCGAGCATTACATTGGCTGGTCGCCACTGCTCTGTGCCAAGCGGCGCAATCTCATCGTCAACAACGTGCGTTTTCTAGTGCTTGAGGCCAACAGACGCCCCAATTTGGCCAGCAAGGTGTTGGCCCACGCCCTCAAAGCGCTGCCCG
>Ga0209702_10005056_pt1 | contig 18398 bp, 16 predicted proteins | sample FRY01_FD_187210 | JGI IMG/M metagenome (GOLD analysis project Ga0209702, IMG submission 187210) | Freshwater microbial communities from Lake Fryxell liftoff mats and glacier meltwater in Antarctica - FRY-01 (SPAdes) (version 2) | ecosystem: Environmental > Aquatic > Freshwater > Ice > Glacier...
CGGCTCTATTAGCCCATCAGGCCAAGCACGCCATCAGCTCCAGCCTTGAACTGCACGCACAGGCCGCATAGGCTCAGCAACTGAGAGCGCCTGCTGAGCGATTTTCAACAAAAAGCGGGACATCCCCCCTTGAAGGTCCGCGTGTCGAGCATGATGCGCGACGAGGCCTTGTAGAGAGGCGTGGCCTGGGCGATCACCAGTGCCATGAGCGCGGTCGCGATGAGGCCGCAACCAATGATCAACGCCTTCCGGCGGTTGAGCAGGCGCAACCACTCCCACAACTCATTCGGACTTTCGACGGGACGCACAGGCACAAGCGCCGCCGCTTCCGACGTCTGCACCACTCGATTCTGGTTGGGCGCATCCACAATGTGGTCCGCCCTAGGCAAAGATCCCATCCCACTACACTCCGCGAAAATGATTACTCGCGACGACACCCGATCGAGCCACGCACCTCATCGGTCCGACACGAAAACCAAATCGTGTACGTCACCAGACAAGAACCAGATGTGGAAGAGCCACATCGGTGTCCGACACAAGAACCGAATCGTGTACGCGACCAGACTGACGGGCAGCCCCACACCGCCCATCCCCAAGCTTTACGCCAACGCTTTACGCCAACGCTTTACGCCAACCTTTAGAACCAACGCTCCGGCACCCGGATGATGTCGCCCGGCCCCACCGGTGAATCCTCCGTAACCGTCTCTTCCTGACCCTGTTGCGCATTGAAGCGCTGAATTGTTATGCGCGTCTTGGAGGCGCGCCGCGTGTATCCGCCGGCAATTGCGATCGCCTGCAGAACATTGATCCCCGACACATAGGGGAACGATCCCGGGCGAGTGATCTCGCCAACGATATAGAACGGACGCCTCGACACCAGATCGACGCTGAGCCGCGGATTGCGCAGATAGCCGCCCGAACGATAGCGGTCGGCCAGCATGATCTCGATCTCGGGCATCGACATGCCCAGCACGATCACCCGGCCAGCCATTCGCGGCGAAATCATGCCGGTCGAATCGACCTCGTACTCGCCGGACAGTTCCGTGTCGGACAGGACCGTTACGCGCAACCGGTCACCCGGGGCTACCCGATACTCGCCGAGCCGCAGGTTCTGTGTGCCGAGCGACGGCTGCTGAATGGTCAATGTCGACATCGGCGGCTGCGGATCGCAGGCACCCACGGTCAGCGCCATCGCTACGAAGAGCGGCCCGAGGCAGCGGGAGAGGAGACTACGCAGATTCACCGGATCACCGCTTTGCAACAACTCGAAGAGAGATCACTTCCCGGGTGTACGACGGACCGCCGTTGGCCACGTCGGTCGACGAACCGGTCATATGTTCGTAGAGAGGTCCGATCTGGACCTGCGGGCGCAGGGAATACAGCAAACCCAGCGACGCGCGCCAGAAGTAATCGGTGCGCGGCCCGACGCCCGAGCCCGGCGCAGGTGTATATTGCGCGATATTGACGCCCGTCCCGCCGACCATCTGCCAAGCGTCGTGGACGTCGTAGCTGAAATCAACGCCGAGGGTCGTCGAGACATAGTTCGTATAGTTGCTGTAGGCCGATTCGTTGATGGTCCGGATAAACGCCGGGCGGATGGTCAAGGGCGCATAGCCGTTCCAGCTGCCCGTCAGTCCAAAAGTGACGGCGGGAGTCGTTGTTCCGTCCGCGAGATAGGATTGGCTGGCGTAGCCAATAAAGCCTTCAAGGCTGGTCTTCTCTGTGAGTTTCACGGTCGCGCCGACGTTGAAGAACCAGCCGTTTGAATCTCGCTGCTGGCCAGAGGCGTTGATGAACTGGTCGTAGATCCGCTGGTTCAAGCCGGGCGATACCCAGATGTCGACGCCATCGCTGATCTCATAGCCGAGCCGAACGCGCTGTTCGTACTCCATGCGATCTCGACTGGCGGCCGGCAGGGCGCCCACGGAGATGATGCTGTTGTCCATGTACTGGAGACGCGTCGCCGAAGCCTTGAGATCATAAAAGAAGCGGTTGAATCGCTGATAGAGTCCCAACTCGATCGGGATCGAATCGACGACGGTCGGTGAACTCGCAACCACTGAGTTGGGCGTGCCGAGCGCTTCCGTCTGGCGCCGGACACCGACGAGGCCCGTGGCGTAAAAATCCTGCTGAATATCCAGTCGCCCGTCCGCCTGGACATAGCCGTTCCAGTAATTCTGGCTGCTCGCGTTCGAATAGAAGCCGAATCCACCACCCGCCACGACGCGAAGAGAATGGTTCAACCAGTCAGACTTCAACTCTACAACCGGCTTGATGAGGGTGTACGGCGAGCCGACCGTCGGCGCCGAAGTCGCGTAAACGTTGCTGTCGTAGCCCGCCTGCACTTCCAGGACGGGGTAAAGCGTGAAAGAGCCAACGGCGATGCCGACCTCACTGGTTCCAATCCCGGGTCCCGCAGCAGAAACGGGCATGTCCGGAACGTCGACCGCCGGTGTCTGCTCGAGGAGGATCTGGGCGGCCGGTGACGACGTCTCGGTCTGCGCATGCGCCATCGATCCGCCGCACGTCAGCAAGACCCAGCCGACAAAAGGCGACCAAATCAGCTGCGATCGATTCGCACTAATTGCCATGGGTGCTAGTGGCCATCCAGGTAGCGGTCCGAGGGTCGGCTGGAAAAAACCTCCCGGCAGACACTCTGGAAGGCTACCTCGGGCTCTGCTGCTGCGGCGTCGTCGGGTCATAGATTACCGGCGGAAGCGGACCAGGCGACGCCGGGAACGGAGGCGCGGGAGGTTGCGGGTTTCCAACCGGCGTGAACGGCGGCTGCGGCGAGTCGGGAGGCGTGAGCGTGTTCACCAGGCTTGCGAGCGTCGGACCGGAGACGCCACCCGGCGCCCCCAGCATCTCCGCAATGAGCTGCTGCATGGTTGGACCGCCGGCCGGGCCGAATCCCCCGAAGAATTGAGTATCGTTGGGCGGAGGGATCAGAGGATCGCCAGCGCTGTTCAAGCCCGCGAGCCCACCCGGTGGCCCCCCGTCAGGAGCCGTGTTCTGCAGCGGCGCGGCAGCCTGCAGCGGTCCAGCGTTCTGCAGCGGGCCGTTGGTTTGCAACGGACCTGCACTCTGGAGGGGCCCCGCGCTCTGAAGCGGACCCGCGCTCTGAAGCGGGCCAGCTGTCTGCATCGGACCGCCTCCCTGCAAGGGCCCGCCCGTCTGAAGCGGGCCGCCGCCCTGCTGCGGGCCCTGCTGGGCCTGCTGAGGATCGCCTGCGGGACCATCCGTGATTGCCGGGCCGCCGCCGGGGCCAGAGCCCTGCATCGGACCGGAGCCCTGCATCGGGCCGGCGCCTTGTTGGCTGGGCCCCCCACCGGGTTGTGAAGTCCCCGGCGGTGCCTGCGCAACCTCGGGGCCAACCTGCGCAGAGCCGCTCACGGCCCAGAGGAGGACCGACACTGCCGCAAAACCCTGCGCAAGGAATGCAATTTTAAACATTTTACCCAACCCAACCGCGCGTCCATTGGGATCTGCGGTCATTTTTGGAGGCACCACCCACTTGGACCTCCTCTACACTTTCGATTTGGTCCCACCCAAGCCGGTAAATAATCTAGCAAATCGTATGCAAAAAGCCAATGCCATGTGCAGCTGGGCGTCTTGAACTTTCACGTGATGTCCAACTTGGGACCGTCCCTACAACAGGGCACCCTATGCACGATCTGTACACAGGACCTCAAACAGCGACCTCACGTATCTGCATGCGGCCCGAATGTGGCAAAATTAGCGAACAAACCGCAGTGTCACCGCAACCAGCATATCTGACTAAATTATGAGAGAAGTCAAAAGGTTGGAAAACAGCGCGCGTGAATCCAGCTTCTCATCGATCCGCTAGCGCTTCGAGAGCCGCCGCGAACCCGCGAAAGTCTCCACACGAGACACGCCAGTACCCCGACGGTGCCGATCTGGCGAGAAGATCGATGTCGGAATCGGCACTGCCCACGAAAAGCACGGGTTTCTGCGATTCCAGGCAGGCATAAATCTTCGACGGCATGACATAGCCAACGAACGGATCGCGCAGTGTTACAAGATGCGCTGAAGGCGAACGGAGCAATCCGGCCAGCTTTTCAAGTGGTACGGGAGCGGACCGATGGAACGGGAGGCCGGCTGCCGCGAAACGCCCGGCGATCTCGTCAGCCCCCGCACCTGTGGCACTAAGCCACAGTCGGACACGCCCGCTTCCCTCCTTGTGATGGAGTTCATAGCCGCGCGCCACCGTCTCGATCTCGTGAGCAACGCCGTAGTTGCCGGAATAGAGCAGCACGCACTTTCCAGCCAGATCCTCCGGCAGCCGCTCGACCGGCCCTTCGGACGCAAATGTCACAGGCGAGCCGTCTCGCACCAGCGCGATCCGCCCGGCAGGAACGCCGGTCGCCCTCAGACGACGCCGCTGGTCCTCGCCCAGGACCTCGAAGCAGTCGACGCGGCGGCGCCAGAAGTTCGTCAATTCCAGCAGCAGGCCCAAGGCACGAGAGGGCGTGTCCCGCGCCGCGATCAGGCACTCGGGATGGAAATCGGTGATGCGGTAGATGAGCCGCCCCCGCCACAACAGCTTCAGCGGCACCAGCAAATGGATGAGGAAGGGCGGCGAACCGGTGAACAGGATTCCGTCGGCCGCCCGCAGCGGACCGAAGGCAGCGAGAATCAGGCGCAGGTTCGTGCCGATCGTCCACAGCATGCGGCTTAGCAAAGAACTCCGCGGGACCGGGCGGGCCGACAGCCGGATCTCGGTCAGGGTTCCCTTCCCTGCTTTCCGATGCACTTTCGATCCAGTGCCCGCCGCCAGGCCGACCAGAGTAACTTCGTGCCCCTGCTCCGCCAGAGCCAGGGCACGCAATTGCATGTACTGCCCGACGGCGCCGAAATCCGGCGGCAGCCAGTCGGCGATAATGACGATGCGACGCTCCTTCGCCAGATCGAACGGGCTTTGCTCCAGCAACTCCATCATGCGGCCGCTCCCGACTTCGCCGCGCTGGCGATGGAGCGATAAAGCTCGGCCATCCGGCGCGCGACGGCAGGCCATCCATAGTGATCGATGACATGCCTCTGCCCGGCCTCTCCCTGCCGGCGGCAGAGGTCCGGGTCGCCAAACATCGCTCGCAAGCCGGCCGCAATGGCAGACGATGTCGGTTCGACCACCTGCCCCGCCTGGGTGTCGCGCACAATCTCCGACATGCCGACGTCGGGTGTGGCCAGAACCGGCACTCCGCGCCGCATCGCTTCAAACGCGGCGATGCCGAAATTCTCCGATAGCGACGTCATCGCGAAGAGCCGTGCCGCGGCAAACAGCGCCTCCTTGTCTGCGCCGGACACGTGGCGCGCGATGATCGTCACACGGTCGGTCACGCCCAGCCGGGCCGCCTCCGAAGCTAGGAAATCAGCATGCCCGCCGGCATCGTCGCCGGCCATTACCGCCCGCACCGAAGGTGCCTCGGCAAGAGCTGCGATCAAGCGATCGAGCCCTTTTTCCCAGCTCAACCGCCCGAACGACAGAACCATCGGACCACCTGCAATAGCTGCGGCTATATCGGGCGACAGCTCTGCCTTCGAGGGCAGCGGCGGATCGTCGACGCCGTGAGGGATCATGGCGATGGGCGGCAGACGCCAGCCGAAGCTGGTGATGTGCTGCGCCTCGATGGCCGACGTGGCATGAATTGCTGCGGCCGCCTCGAGGTTGGGGCGGTCCACCAGCCGGATCCAGGCTTCCTTCACCCAACGGCTTTTCCGCCGGATTAACTCGGGCACGAGCATTCCGCGCGGGGAGATCACGTAGGGAACGCCGCAGGCGCGCGCCGCGCGGGCGCCTGCAAGGATCGGCCACAGGAATACCGAATGGAGATGCACGGCATCGAAGGCCGCGGTCGATTGCGCGAGGGCGCGCCCCATCGCTGGCGACCAGTAGAGCCGGCGCAACACGCGACTCGGGAAGTAGGTAACCTTCACCCCCTCGACGTCGACCGGCGTTATGAGAGGCACATCGCTGTCGTGGGGACCATCCACGCTGGTGGTGAAGACCTGGACGTCATGGCCGGCTGCGGCGAGTTCCCGGCAAAGCGCGTGAACCGAGCGGATCGGCCCGCCATACCTCAGTGCCGGCAGATAGGTCGGAACGACGTGAAGAAGGCGCAACGGCTCGTCCATTGATTTGCAAAAACTTGATGTACCGGGGCAATTGATAGCATAGGTGTTGCAGAAATGGGCTCCGGCATCGAATGAAGCTCCGTATCGACTTCCAGCCGTCGATCGTCGTGGCGCTGCTTGCCGCCGTCGCGCTCCTTTTCTGGCTGGCGACACGCTTGCCCGGTGCATTCTGGATCGCGCTGCCCTTCGCACTGTTCTATTCGACGCTTCTGGCCCTCGCCGCTCTCGCTCTGCTGCGGACCCGAATGATCGAGCGCTGGATCGACTGGGATACACCAGGCCGGCTGCTCATCCTGGCGCCTCACGAGGACGATTGCGTCATCTCCGCCGGCGGGCTGGGCCTGCGCAACGGCCATCTGGGAGGCGCGACCCGCGTAGTCTATCTGGCGCGCGACGAGACGACTGCGCTGCCCGAGCGCCGTGAAGCGGAAGCGCGCGCCGCCTGGAGCATCGCGGGCCTCGGCGAGGCCGATCTTCGCTTCTTCGATCTCATGCCGCCGCTTGAGAGTCGCGATCCGGAGAAACTGCGCAACGCTGCCGCGGTCCTGCGCGGCCTGATCGACGAGTTCAAGCCCACCGCGGTCGTCATGCCGGCCTTCGAGGGCGGCCACGTCCATCACGACATGGTGGCGGCCTTGATCGATCGCCTGGTCACGCCGGCGGACCGGTTCGCGGTGTTCGAGGCCCCGGAATACAGTCCGTATGTGTCGCTCCTGAACACCCCACACCGCATCCTTGCGCTCACTGCACGCTGGCTGTTTGGCCTGGTCGCCTATAACGGGCCACCGGACGGCATCGATGGCCGCCCGATCCTGAAGGTCCGGCTGGCGCCTCAGGAACTGGTCGACAAGCGGCGCATGCTGGCGGCCTTCGTGAGTCAGAATGCTCCGTCGCTGGTCGCGACACGCAGCTATTCCGACCGGCTGATCGCCAGCGATGGCAGTCGCAGCCGACGCCGACCGTTCGACTTCGATCGCTCCTATCTGCGCCTTGTTCTGGCCCTGCGTCGGCACCTGCCGGCCGGCCTCGTCGACCGCATCCTGCCGGTGCAACTCGGCACGATCGGCCGCATCGGCACCATCACCGATTGGGACGCCGAATGGGGAAAGGCATGACCGGCTTTGCGTCCGACCTCACCCGTTCCACCTACGAATCGCCCGATATCGTCGCGTTGTATGCCCGCCCGGATGGGCTCCAGAAGCCGGAAGAAACGATACTGGCGCAACTCGGCTCCAAGCTCGGCGCAATGGACATGCTGGACATCGGTGTCGGCGGCGGCCGGACCACGCGTTACTTCGCGCCCCTCGCCAGAACCTATCTCGGCATCGACTATTCCGCCGCGATGATAGAACGCTGCAGGCTGGCGTTTCCCGCCTTCCAGTTCGCCGTGGCCGACGCTCGCAGTCTCGAATTAGCGCGGGACGAAAGCTACGACCTCGTCATGTTCAGCTACAACGGCATCGATCATCTCGACGCTCGCGAACGCCTGATGACGCTCGACGAGATGCGCCGTGTCCTGCGGCCCGGCGGCCTCATGGTGTTCTCCAGTCACAACACCAACTATCTCCCCGCGATCATCGACCGCTTCCGGTTCCGCATCCATCCCAGCCTGCGCGAGACGCTGCGCTCGTTAAAGTGGTCGAGTGTGTTCTGGGCAAAGAACGGACTGCTGCGGTACCGCCTGCCGCTCGCCTCGGGCCGCGTCCACGACGGGACCCATTCCTTCCGCTCATCGGCGCTCTACTATGTGCGGCCTGACATCGGCGTGGCCGAGATCCGCCGACTTGGCATGATCGACATCGTCTGCGCCGGCAACGAAAGTCGTGACTTCGTGCCGGGCGACGACCCGGACCTGCCGCGCGACCCCAATCCGTGGGTCTACTACATGTCGCGCAAGCCGGGATGCGCCTGACATGGCCCTTTCCTTCGAACTTGTAACGTCGGTCGAATCGTTCGAATGCCTGCGAGCGGAATGGAACGAGCTCGTCGACGCCATGGCGTACCCGGAGATATTCTATCGCTGGGAGTGGAGCTTTCTTTTCTTCAAACACTGCCGAGCAGGTGACGAGCTGTTCATCGTCGTGGCACGCGATGCGCCCGGCGGCCGGATCGCGGCTCTTGCGCCCCTTTGCCTCCGGCGCGCACGATCGTTAGGCGTCCACGTCACGGTGGCCGAAACGATCGTCGCGGGCCTCGCCGACTATCAGAATTTCCTCATTCGGGCGGGCGTCCACAGGGGCCGCGCCGTCACCGACATCCTCGCCTTCCTGGCCCGCCACGCCGACCGCTGGGACCTGCTCGACCTTCAGCAATTCTGCAGCCGTGATCCGACCACCTTCCAGATCATGGTTGCAGCACAGGCCCGCCATGACTGGACGGTGCGCACGCATGTCCAAACGCCCGTGGCCGTGCGCGACCTGCGGCCCGGGCACGCAACCGAGGACACGGGGCGGCTACGCCGTATCCGCGGCCGGCTCGAGGCGCTCGAAGCCCGCGGCTTCGAGGTAAAGGTCGAGTGCCAGGACTTCGTCACACTCTGGCCGGTCTTTCGCGATCTCCACGTCCGGACCTGGCCCGGCAGCCCCCTGGGACGGGTGAAAGAAGGCAAATTTTTCGAGGCCCTGGTGGCGAGCGAAGGCATGCGGGGCCATCTCGATCTCTCCATCGTGACTTCGAACGGGAAGATCGCGGCGGGGCATTTCGGGTTCGTCGACGCGCGCAAAGCCTACTACTACATGCCGGCGCGGGATCGGGCGTTTCAAACCGACCGCGTCGGCGCGGTTCTCCTGCTGGCACTTGTCGACCATTACGCGAAGTCGCGCACGATGTTCGACTTCATGCGCACTCTTGGCGCCTACAAGACCTGGTACACCGATACGATCGACATGAACTACCGCATTGTCATCCACGCCAATGCGAGCGTCCGGGCTTCGGCCTATGGCCTGTTCGACGTCACCCGCCGCTACTTCCTGGAACTCGGCCTGCCGCGCGCCCTGCTTCGCCTCCTGAAGGCAAAGCGCCGCGCCCCACCGGTCAATGAGAGCCGTACTTGTCGACCAGCGCCAGATAGGCCATCGCCTGACTCTCGAGCGTGAATCCTTCCGCGATCATCTCGCGCGGCGCATAAAGGCCCGCCTCCACGCCAAACCAGAATTTGTCGAATGACCGCAGCAGATCGCCGCTGCCCTTGAACCGCATGCCACACCGCTCGTCCCAGTAGGGCACCGAGGTCACCGGCCCGAAGCGCACAAGATGCGGCGAATACTTCGGGTCCTTCCATATTCCGCCATGATCCCAGGCAAACAACGGCACGTCGGATGCCAGCATCTGCTGCGCTGCCAGCCCCTGCGTCTCGTGATGGCTGAGGTAGATCATGGCCCGCGTGCGCCTGCTGAGATCGTGCAGCTGCTCCTCGCGGTAGAAGCCGTACCGCAGCATCTGAAAACTGAGACGCCGGCGGCGAAGTTCGTCCAGCATCGGCTCGACGATGGTCCGCATATAGCGGCTGCGATGGCGGACGACCTTATCGTAGATCAGTACGTCGACATCCTTGTTTGCGCGTTTCGACGGAGACCAGCGGTCGGTGTCGATGCCGCAGGGCCAGACGCTGATATTGCCCGGCCAGACGGTCGAGAACATCTGCTCGACCCACGGGCTCGGCACGAGGACGCGGCGTATCTTCCGTCGGCGCAGCAGGTCGGGGTCGTCGCTGGGATGATTGTAGATCGACGTGCCGAACAGGATGGGTGTTTCCTGCGGGATCTTCGCGAGCACATGGGGTTGGCCGACCACGCAGGCCAATTCGTGCGGATACTCGCGGATGTGAGCATAGTCGTTGACCCGGTACGGCACGTTCAGCCGGTCGAGCCCAGCGCTCAGATTGAGGTAGACGCGCATCGTTCCGCTAGGCTGTTTGGGGCCACGCAACGCCCAGCGCACCATGCGCCGCGGATAGCGGTCGAAGGGTGCCCATCGGTCCGAGTCGGGCTCTTCGTAGAAGAGATTGAGGGGCGCGCGTAAAGGCATCAATTCAGGCCGCGCAGACACTATTCTTCAGTGAATATGAAAACAAGTGACGGACTAGGGCCGCACGTCGGCCGATCTCGGTCGATCGGCCATGATCTCGCGATAAAGCTTCGCCATGTCCGCCGCGACATCGTCGATCGACCTCGTGCGGTGCATGTTGCTCGACAGTCGCGCCACCTCAGCTCGGTCGGTGGCGGCGACCCGGATAGCCTCCGCCCACGGCTTGGGATCGTCGAACGGCAGCAACCACCCGTCCACGCCATGATGAACGCGCTCGGAGATGCCACCCAGGTCCGCGCCCATCACCGGAATGCCAAGTGCCCGCGCCTCCTGGACGACGATCGGCCCAGTCTCCATGTAGCGTGACGGAACTGCCAGCACATCGATGTCCGCAAGGAACTCCGGCACCCGCTCGTGCTCGACGAGGCCCATCAGCTGAATACGGGAATCCTTGCGCGCTGCCGCTTGCATCTTGCGGGCGTAGCGCGCGTCCTGACCGACGCCCGCGATCCGGAGTTGCACTGGCAGGTCCGCGGGCAGTTCCGCAAGCGCGCGCACCAGGAGATCGGCGCCCTTGTAGCGTTCGAGGCGGCCCAGGAAACCGATCACTATTTCCTTCCGGTCGACGCCCTGCAGCGGCCTTGGCTTGCGGTCGCGGAATTCAGCACTGGCCGACTGACCCGACACCACCACCTTTTCCGGCGGAATGGCATTCTCGGCGAGTGCCGCCCGTACCCATTCGCTGGGTGCCACGATGCGTTCGCTGAGCGTTGCCATCGAGCGCAACTGACGCGCCTTCGTCGCGGCAGACGCACGTGCCGACAGCAAGGTCGCGGCGCGTTGCGAAAGGCGTGAGATTGCGCTGTCGGTCACGTCCCATCGCGGCAACCGTGACAGGAGATAGGCCGCCGGCCCCGGCAGGCCTCTGTCGAGTGCCCAGCACTCTGCGCAGCGGCGATCATCGATGTGGCCGTCGCACGGGCGCTGGTCGTAGAGCAGCATGGTGCCGCGCATGCAGATCGGCGACGGAACATGCATCGTGACGATGCTGGGAATGTCCATCCGCGACACCTGCCGAAGATGGCGCAAGCCCGCACCGCTGGTCCAGGAATGGAGGTGGATTAGGTCCGGTCTCGTGGCCTCGACGATTTCCTGGAACATCGTGCGCCGCTTACGCACGCTCGTGTCGCGCACACGCTGGATCTCCGGTGCATCGATCGGATAGCGAACGACCTCCACGCCGTTCCAGGAATAGCGGTCGTAGGCGCCGTCCGTCGCGGCGATGATGGTACTCTCGAAATCCCGCGACAACGCCGACACGAGGTCGCGCACATAGACCTCGGTGCCGCCCGTCGAGTCCGGGAAATAGAAGCCGACGCAGTGGACGACGCGTGGCCGTCTGCCCGTCGTCCCGGGTAGATCGACAAGCGGAGACTTCATCGCAGCAACGTCCTGAGCCGCAGCAACCGCTCCGTCATCGCGAACCCCAGCAGCTTGTAGGCGAAGGCCAGCGCCGGTCGCACCGGCGGCGCGAACTCCGGATCGAGCCGGTAGATCCAGTCCACGACCTCAGCCGCCTCCCGCGGATAGGCACGCGCGAACGCCCGCACATTGGGCCACAGCATACGGATCGCGGCGCGCTTGCGGCGCAGCGTAAGCTCGCCGCGCTCTTCGAGAAGTCCGAGCGTCTTGCGGTAGATAGAGATGTGAGTCCAGTAGCCGAGGTCGCGCTTGAACCCAGCGGTATACTGCAGCCGCTCATTGGCATGGCGGCGGTGCACGAAGGCCGGCTCGCGATAGATTGCCAGGCGCGGCTTGCGCATCGCGACTTCCAGGATGAAGAGTCGATCGTCACGCAACGCAAAGTCCTGGCGGTGCGGAATGCCGCCGATCAGGTCTCGGCGAAACAGGAACGCCGAATAGTGCGACGACCAGCCTTCGCCCAGTTGCTGGGCGATGAAGTCGTCGCAATCGTCCCACGCGTTGACGACCCGCTCGCCATATTCATCGTCGTAGTCCTCGTAACCGGCGACGACGAGATCGGCACCGGTCTCCCGTGCGAGTGCCAGTTGGCACGCATTGGCATCCTCGCAAAGCCAGTCGTCGGAATCGAGGAAGCGCACATATTCGCCGCGCGCCGCCTGGAGCGCCGTCTCGACTGCCCAGTCCTTGCCCCAGTTGTCGGTGCGGATGGCCACGATATCCCGCTGCGCCTGCAGCCAGTCCCAGGTCCCGTCGGTGCTGCCGTCGTCGACGACCACGATCTCGACTTTTGTACTGGCGGACCGGCACGACTCCACGGCCTGCGGGAGGGCCCACAGGCGGTTGAAGGTCGGAATAACGACGGAAATGTCGCTCACGCCGTCACCTTAGCCGCTTCCCGCCGGCAAGGGCATCTGCGGCTTCCAGCACGCCATCGGCGGCCCGGGCCGGCGAATAGATATCCATGCGCTCCGCCAACGCCCGCCGCGTCATGCCGGGATCCAGGGCGAGAACCGAGGCGACGGCCGTGGCCAGTGCCGGTACGTCTTCGAGCGGTGCCACAGCGCCGGTAACGCCCGGCTGGACCAGGTCGGGTCCGCAGCCGACCGCATCCGACACCACAGCCGGGACCCCGCAGGCCATCGCCTCGTTGACCACGAGGCCCCAGGTCTCGACGATCGACGGCAGGACGACGACGTCAGATGAAGCATAGACGGCCGGTAGCTTGCTCTGGTTGACGAAGCCAAGGAACTGCGTGTCGACGCCGCCGGCACGGGCGGCCTCCTCCATCCGCCCCTGGAGTTCGCCTGCCCCCGCAATGACGAGTTCGACAGGCTGGCCTGCCGCGATCAGCCGCGAGACGGCCTGCACCACGTCCATCGGCCGCTTGCTGTCCACCAAACGGCCGACGAACAGCACGCGCCGCCGCCTCTCGGCTGCAGACCGCTCACCCGCCCCGCGCGCCGCGTCGCTTGCACGCTTGAAGGCGTCGTTGTCGACACAGTGCGGTGAGAAGAACAGCCGGCTCGCCGGCACACCGTAGTGTGCGAGGTATTCGCGGTTGCGCTGGCCGACATGAAGGCAGGCGTCGAACTGCTTCAGCATGTGCGGGAAGACCACGCCCTTGACCCGCCCGACGGCGCCGCCGCGTTGCCCAGCGAGTTGCGAATCGCCCCGCACCATGACCGCGACCCTCGAACGGCGGCACGCCCGCACGGCCTGCCAGTAGGATCGTAGCGACCAGCCCGGCACCACGAAGGCGTCGAAGCGACCCGCCGAAATCAGCGCGGCGATCTCGGGAGTATTGCAGCCGGCGAAGGTCTGGGTCGATGGCACGCGCGCCACGTTCTTCAGGAACTGGCTTTCGTAACCGGACAGCAGATCTACATCCCAGTCGAAGGCCACGCCGTAACCCGCCCGGCCTTGCGCCGTGGCGTCCTGCCGATGGGCGAAGAACACAGTGAGATCGCACCGTCGCGCGAGCTCCCTGAAGATCGGCGTGTAGTACTGGATCGGATGGCTGATCAGAAAGCCGATACGCCGCCTCACGCGTGCACCGTTCGGGCGCAGGCGCGATCCAGTGCCTCGGCGAACAGGCGCGTCGATTCGCGCGCCGAATATCCCTCGAAGACGCTGCGATCCACGGAAGCCGCCTCGTAGGTCGGCCGCTCAAGGAAGGCCTCAAGCGCCGTCGCCACGGCTTCGGGCGAGGGCAACTCATTTTCGGTCAGGGTCAGCACCTCGCCGACATGGGCCGAGCGGATCATCGTCACCGCCGTGCTGTCGCGGTGGAGCAAAGCAAAGACAGGCCGCTCCGACAACATCGCCTGGAAGACCTTCGACGGTGTGTAATGCGGCTCGGTCGATCCCAATACGAGCACGCCACTGCTGTGCATGAGGTGGTTCAGCGTATCGACATAGCCGATTCGCTGGGGATGCTCGTCCACCATCTGCTCGACGCCGGCCGCGCGCGCACGCGGCAGCACGCGATGGCCTTGCGGATCGTCGGGCGAACTGCCGGTGCCGACGAAATGGACCGAAAGCCTCGCAGCCACCTGCGGCGCTCGCTCGCGCAATCTGTGCAAACCGGCCAGGAACACGTCGAGGACGACGAAGCCGGCGGGCAGCAGCGCGCCGGCATAGATCATGTGAAAGCGGCCGTCTGCGGGAGTGAACAGGAACGGCGCCCGGCCGAGACTGCGCACCAGTGCATAGTCTTCCGGCGCCGTACCCATCGGCATGTAGGCCAGTTCCGACCGCGACGCGACCGCGGGATTGCGCTCCAGCATGCCAGCGACATAGCCGGGCGCCATGCCGGTGATCAGTGCGGCATCGCGCACCGACCAGGGCTCGAGAATTTCAGCCAGCCGGTTCGACGCCCAGGCGCGACTGAAAGGCTTCACGTTACCCGTCCACCGGTTGACCCACGGATCCTGATAATCGATGCCGAACGGCAACCCGTGTCGCAGGTGCACGAGCCGACCGACCGGCGCGAGGAAGTTGGACGGGATCGTCACCATCGCGAAATCGATCTCGCCGGCCTTTGCCATCCCGGCCACCGCGCGATAGCAACCGCAGAAAGATCGAATGCCGATATCGCCGACCAGGCGCACCGGACGCGTCGAGAGGGTTTTTGCATGGACGACCTTCAGACCGGGCGCCACCAGCAGCCCAAGGTCCGGATCGGGCCGCTCCTCATATTGGGCAGGGTCGCCGGTGACGATGACCGGATCCCAGCCGAATTCCGGGAGGTAGCGAGACCACAGACGCGCCCGTTGCGCGCCGACGAGGTTGCTCGGCGGAAAATGTCCGCTGATCAGAGCGAGGCGACGGGTCATGGGAGACAGGTCACGGAAGACCGGTCATGACTGTACCAGTCGAGCACGCACCTTTGAATAAAGGGCGAGATAGCGAGCCACCACGGCATCGGCGGAGAAATGCTCGACGGCACGGCGACGACATTCCGTACGGTCGAGCGCGCCCACGCGGTCCACGGCTTCGCAGCCTTCCTCGATCGACTTGATCAGGAATCCGTCGACGCCGGGTCTTACAATCTCCGGCAAGGCGCCGCGCGGGCACGAAACGACCGGCGCGCCGCAGGCCAGCGATTCAGCGAACACGATGCCGAATGGCTCATCCCACTGGATCGGCACGACCATGGCCCGCGCCTGGCCCAGCAGGGCGTTCTTCTGCACATCGTCGACCGGCCCGACATACTCGATGCCGCCCTTGCCGATCTCCGGCGCAATCTTCCGGCGCCAGAACTCGCCTTCCGGGTCGTTACGGTCGGAATGGTTGCCGGCGATGATCAGTCGGCGGCCGGTGCGTCGCGCGATCTCAATCGCCCAGTGTGCGCCCTTGATCTCCTCGACACGGCTCAGGAAGACCAGCGGCGCATCGTCGGGCACGGCGGGGCCGAGCGTGAGTCCTTCCGTATCCGCGAAATTCGGAATGCCGTGCCACTCGCCGCCGGCCGGACGGCCGCGGCGCGCGATGTAGTCGCTGCACCCCGTGAAGGTGAGCCGTCCGGGCGCGGCCAGTCGGACGGCGAGGCCGACGGTGCGAGGCGTCGGCTCGCGCTGGAAAGACATGATGAGCGGAATGCTGCCGCGCAGAAGCGGCAGCAGATAGGCGATGCGCGAAAAACTGTGCACGACGTCGGGCCTGAAAGCCCGCACCGCGCGAGAAAGTGCGAAGGTGTTGAGCACGGTGTCGCGCCTCGACAGCGAACTCAGCCCCGGCCACGGGAAGAACGCGTCGTTGGGGCACTCCGAGCCTGGCCGCGCAACCAGTCCGACCGTATGTCCGGCGGCCCGGAGCCGGCGCACCAGCACGTCGACGATGCGCTCGATCCCGCCGTAAAGCCGCGGCGGGACTTCGATTTCCGGATCTGCCGTCAGCAGCAGGCGCATCAGCGTGTTGTCTCCCGTCGCGCAAAGGCTGCGGCTACCGATTGCAGCAGCACATCCTGCTCCCTGTCCCAATTATAGCGTTCTCGACCGAGGCGCCACGCGGTCGCCGAAGCTTCTTCGAGGCCCCCCGGCGTGGCCAGCGCGTCGAGAGTACCAGCCAGGCCTCCTGGATCGGCCAGCACGCAAAACCGGGCCGCCGGGCCGAGATCGATTGCGAGCAACTTTTGTGCCGGCGTGTCGCTCATCACGACCGGCACGCCGGCCAGCAGGTAGGTGAAGATCTTGTTGGTGAGGCAGATCCGCCGGTTCTCGCTGACCTCGGTCTCCAGCGACAACCCGACATCGTATTCCGCGGCAAGCCGGACCATCTCGGACGGTGCCGCCATCGGCAGAAGCTTCACCCTGTCGGCAAGACCGAGCGAGGCGGCCAGTGCCAGCAGCGTATCGCCATGGCCCCAGCGATTGCTGCCCCTGATGTCGAGCGTCACCCGCACGGTCGTGAGCGCCATCGCCTGGATGAACGCCTGAAGGCCGCGATCGAGACCGATCGTCTGCGAGAACCAGTAGGCCCGGAGCATTGGCGCCCCCTCCTGGGCTCGAACGGGTCTGGGCTGGAGCGGCGCCATCGATAGCGGAAAGACGTTCAGCACCGTGGCCGGCTCGGCCATGCCGTAGCGCGCCGCATAGGCCCTGCCGATCAGCGGCGCCGCCGCCGTGACGTGCGAGCACGACGGCAGGATAGCCCGTTCGACGATTTCGACCATCCTCATCCGGAACGCGTCACCCGACGCCCCTGTCCCTTCACCCGAGTGGAAGTCTTCGGCGTCGAAGCCCAGGAGTGCGCCATGGCGGCGAGCCGCCGCCATGGCGGCCGGCATGGCTGCTACGTAATGCGCAATATAGAGATCGGCCCGCACCTCGGGGGCACGCCGCATCAGCGCGGCCACGGGCGTACGGGCACTGCGCGCCGCCACACCGACCGGGACCGCGATGCCCACGGCCTCGAGCCCTCCAGCCAGCGCCGCGGCCGCACGGGCCATAATGCCTTCGACCCGCGAGCGCGGAACCCGGATCACCTTCCACGGCACCGCGGTCTCGATCTCGTCGTCAGCCAGGCGCAGCACTTCGTTGTAGTCGCAGACGACGGCAGTGACGTCGTAGCCGGCGCCATGCAGCGCGTCCGCTTCCTTCAATACCCGCGGATTGGACGCGAGATTACCTGGACTGACGATGCAAACCGCGCGGCGCATGGTTGGCGGTCAGGCCGGCTCCCGCGACTTGGGCTCGATGCGCAGCGGCGATGCGAGCTGCATCGCCAGGACACCATTGCCCAGGCTTTGCTTGAAATCGTAGGCGATACCGCCCGGACTCGAAGCGGCGACACGGAACGGAATGGCGTTCGCGACGGCGTGATCGACGACGATGGTGAGCGAGTTCGTCGAGATGTCGAAGCTATAGTCGCCCGACGCCAGGAAAAGCGGCTGCAGGCTCAGCGTGCAGACATGGCGGCCCGGTTGGCTGGGCAGCGCCGTCTGCGAGAAGATGCTGGACGAGTAGAAACCCACCGGCAGGTTGTTGGCGTCACGAAGCTGCAACTCGAGCCCCAGGCCGGGCATGCTCGTCGTCTCGACTTCGACCTGGAGATTGAACGGCGTTCCCGGTTCGTAGATGTCGGTGGGCAGTCCGTGCGAGTCGAGCAGATCGGCGGAGATAATCGCAGAATGATGGCCGCGTCCCCAGTCCCGCGCCACCTTGCCCTTGCTGAGCGACGCTGAATACTGGGCGATCGCGCTTTCGATCGGGCCATCGAAGATGAGCTGGCCACCCTTCAACACGATGCCACGCCGCGTGAGAGCCGCTACGGCCGCGAGATTATGACTGACGAACAACACGGTCCGGCCCGCGCTGGCGACTGCCGACATGCGATCGAGGCAGCGCTTCTGGAATTCCGCATCGCCGACTGCCAGCACCTCGTCGACGAACAGGATTTCCGTCTCGAGATGGGCCGCCACAGAGAAAGCAAGCCGCGCATACATGCCGACGGAGTAGCGCTTGACTGGCGTGTCGATGAACTTCTCAACGCCGGAAAAGTCGACGATCTCGTCGAATCGCGCCAGCACCTCCTGGCGTGTCATGCCGAGGATGGCGCCGTTCAGGAAGATATTCTCGCGGCCGGTCAGCTCCTGGTGGAAGCCGGTACCCACCTCGAGGAGGCTGGCGACGCGGCCGTTCAACTCGACGCGCCCCAGCGTGGGCTCCAGGATGCGCGACAGGATCTTGAGCAAGGTCGTCTTGCCCGCCCCATTGTGGCCAATGATGCTGACC
>Ga0209702_10005057_pt1 | contig 18398 bp, 27 predicted proteins | sample FRY01_FD_187210 | JGI IMG/M metagenome (GOLD analysis project Ga0209702, IMG submission 187210) | Freshwater microbial communities from Lake Fryxell liftoff mats and glacier meltwater in Antarctica - FRY-01 (SPAdes) (version 2) | ecosystem: Environmental > Aquatic > Freshwater > Ice > Glacier...
CTACAACAAGGACACTGGCAAGTTCATAGGGCAGGCCGCTGACAGAATCACTATGATCGAGCGATTGACTGAAGAGCGCCCCGCAGTACGCAATGACGTTCGATACCGTATTGCAGAAGAAGACGGGGCGGAATACCTCAAAGAATAACCCTAGACAGTCTAAGGTCTTAGACAGCATTAGTTGACAGTTTGGACGATCTTTGCTATAATAGACACATACACACTAAAAAGGAAACCAACATGATCGAATACACAGTGAAAGTAGACCAACGCGGTACACAGTATTATATTAAATGCAACAGATAATCCATTAGAAAATACAGTAGAAGATAGTTTTGTAGTTAAACCAGTTAGAAATGATACAATGACAACCATACTTGGTTACGATGCTGTATCAGGCGAGATTACACACAATGCGTCAATACCATATCCTGCAAACGCAGGAGTAGTATGGGACGGCAGTACGCCTTCAACAGTAGATGGTGCGATAGATAGATTAGCATCATATACACAAGATTTTGCAGTAAGCACAGATGCACATTGGGCCGATCCTAATCCTGCAGATATAACTGATGCAATAAATAGACTTGCTGCTGCAATATATGCGCTTAACGGTAATACAGGAATTTAAAGCAAGAATAGCATTATACATAGAATAGAAACAGATAATAGAATATTTCAAAGTATAAATTTATTAAAGAGATTAAACTATATAGGAATTGGATTAAGTACATTTGCAGTACTACATGTTTTTATGAAGTTATTTGGCGTCTGGAATTTTTAAACTTACAATAATTATGTATCCATTTTTTTACTTCTACGACTTAGGCTTTGATGCAAATAAAATTTTAGAATTTGCAAATAGTATTCCAGATGGTGAGTGGATTGGTCCGCATATTGGTAATTACGATCCTGCAGTTCCTATTACTGAACATTTAGCAGACGGTAAACTATGGACTGCTAATGCACAACAGACTGATTTTTTTCAATGTGACGAAATTGTAAAATTGTCAAAATACTTTAGTAGAGGTAATAATCCTTTGCATAGAGGAATGATGATTAAAAAAAGTATTAACGGATTTAGATCTCCATTTCATCCGTTAATGCAAAATCAAGAGTTTGATAAAAAGAATGGTACAGTAAGAACTTTTGATGTTATTGTTCCTATACAAGGTGGTTTTAAAGAAAGTCCGTTAGAAGCAATTGATACAAAAACTAACGAACATTACGTACTAGAGCCTAAAGGCTTAGCCTTTATGGTTCCTAACGATCCTAGTTGGCACTTCAGTTGGTGTGAAACTGTTTATGATTACAGATATACGTTGCACCTTCGAGGCGTGATGCCTGTGACATACGATGTTATGAAACGACTATATCACAAAGATGTCTAGATTCTTTTTAGAAGTATTGGATTTTAAATATCCCAAAGCGCAGTTGTTTGAATACCAAGCATCTATAAAAGATTGGGCACCAAATGTACATTACTCTAAAAAAGGCATTGATACTGCTGCTGATTCAAAATGGTTTGACTATTATCCGGATCAAGACAATAATCACCTAATCAAAGAAGTTACTGAAAATATCAATATTAAATTGGACGGAGGAGCATACAAGTTCGTAAAAACGCTAGCCGGCGGTATATTGCCGTTTCATATAGATCCTCAACGTGAATGCGTGTTAATGTTGCCGTTAACGGACAATAATGCAGGTCTGCAATGGAAAATAGGTAACACTATTGTGTGTACACATATCTATAAGGGACCTGCAGTAATAAATGCAAAAATACTGCACGGTGTTCCTACTAATGATAAAGATAGATTATTCTTACAAGCAACCATTCCTTGTACATGGAATTACTTAATAAACAACTATCAACATATCTTTAATATATGAGAGTTGAAAAAGAAAAAACCGCAATTATTAATCTATTTTCAGAACCCGTAAGTTTTGAAAATATCGTTTCTGCTGATTACATAAAATTTTTAAAATCAGACTTTGTTAACAGACAAGACAAGATACACAAAAATACAGGTCCTATTACTATTAATATAGATTTAACTGAGCCGCAATATACGCCACTTATGAAACTAGTCAATCGGCTAGTTGGTGATGTTGGCATTACTGCGGCTTTTTTCTTTTACACAAATCGGCCGCATATTATACATAACGATGATACTTATGAATTACCAAAAGTGTATAAAGGTATTACTATTCCTTTAGAGTATGAAGGAGGTACAGAGTATCCTAGTTTATGTTTCTTCCATCAATACTATTTAGAAGGACCTTCTAAGTTCTTTAATGGCGGTGTAGATTTTCCAGAACATTACAACAAACATGTCGAAGAATACAGTCAAGTTCAAAATACCAGTAATGCAGGTATTCCAGAAGTAGTCAGAATAAAATATCTGTCGCATCTTAAAAAAGAATGGTTAGACGGACTAACTTTCGATAGAGCATTGCCATGGAAGCCGGGTAATGCACTGGTATTTGACAGTGTTAGGCTTCATTGTGCCAGTAACTTTCTACAGCAGGGCATAAAGTCTAAACTAGGCGTCAGTATCTTTACCAAACTCAATGACGATGCAACAGATGTGAAATAACTTTAGCAACATTTTCGTTGTCAAAAGGTATATTCATGATCAAGTGTATACTGTTGTCAACCCAACTGATTGTTCTGTGAGTTTTACGAGTATTGATGTAATAGACACGCCCGGGCTCTATCTGTAGTTTCTTATCATCCATCCACCAATCGTAATCTAACGGTGCTACATTTTCTAAAAACACAGCAAGGCGGAATACTTCTCTAGGCATACCAGGATGATCACGATGCGGAACAAAATGCCCTCCTTGATTAGACTTGACTAAGAATGATCTTCCTAAGTTAGGAAACTCATTCAACATCCAATTAAGACTATGACATTTATTGTAGACTTCAGTTGGTTGAGAAAATTCTAATTCGCTTACTCTTCGGCGTTCTCTAGCAACTGCTTCTGCTAGACTAGGCACGCCACGATGATCATGCCCAAACATGTTTGTAAGTGTTAGACCTTTGCGAGGATTTGATCTCCCCGGCCGGGGTAAGTAATCTTGCCAGTCATTATCAAACTGTGCAATTTCTTTTTTAAAATCTTCTACGTTTATTTTCCAGTCTAGCGGCTCAAAATCTCCTAGTTGCAAGAGTGCCATTTCTAATGCTAAATTATCTTGAGATACTTGGCTTGCATCAAATTGCGGAGGTTGGCCGCTTATACCATTCGGAACTATCATAATTTTCCTGTGTCTATTTTGTTCAATTGTTCAAATGCCCACGAACGCTCGTTGCACTGAAAACATTTCCCGCATCTTCCGTTAACCATTTCTGTGCAGGTGTGAGTAAGGTCCATTAATGCTTCTTGATTGTTCTCGAACATTAACTCAACAATATCAGTTTTGTGCAAATGCAGGAACGGAAACTGCATCTTAGGTACTTGATAATCAGGAGCAGGCCTGTTAGGTTTTGTCCAATTTGTATCTCCAAAAGGTTCTGGAGGATTCTGATTTAGCCCGCTAAACAACATTTGGATTTTAAGATATTTTCTAAACACTTCTCCTACTCCTAATGTACCCTGCATCCTGTGATGAACATCGGGGTTACCTACTAATATAGTTTTGGGAATGTTTATCTCAAATTGCTCATTAAAATATTCAATAATAGGATTTACATATTTGTAGGAGTGATCGTGTTTTAAAATACTAAATGGCTGAATCATTATATTTCTGTCTTCTTGTAATAACAGAGATAGTAGTACAGCGCTATCTAAGCCACCAGACAGCATTATGCCATAATTTTTACTAGAACAAGTTTCTATGCTAAATGAGATATTAGATAATTTAGATTGTAGTTTCATGTAATTTATAAATTAATTGGAAATCAAATCAAATACAATAAAATATATAGTTCTATCACTATAATTTTTGTATTCGTGAAATTGAGAATGATCAAACCACATTAAGCAATTGTCAACTGGCATAGGAGTAGATTCTATGTACATATTCTTAACATCTTTAAACCAAATTTGATATCTATTAAAATTCGGGTTAGCAAACATTTGATCATTTTGGTCAAAATGGCGGACTATGCAATTGCCTGGCTGTAATTTATGTATATATACTCTGCTGAATCTAGAATTAATGTTAGATTGAAATTCTTTCAAAAAATTACAAGTATATGAAAAAAGATCAGTTCTTAACCAACATGAATCAAGTTCTCTTGTATGTAGCCAAATAGTAGATCCTTGTTTTTCTGTATCTGGATGCAGCGGGCTGCCTCCATTAATATTGTGCCTGTTAAATAAATCATCTGCTTGTTTTATTTCAGTCAACATTGTTTCTATTATGTCTGTACTTAATTGCTCGAATATCATTTTTGTATTTAATGGTATTAGAAAGTCGTGCTATTTTTTAATTAAATATTTTCTTCGGACATCGAAAGACGGAGTTACAAAATTTTTTAAATCCAATTCAAAATTTAATTTGTTTTTAATACACAAACAAATTGTATTATATAAAATATGATTGTTTTCTTCTGTGAAGTGACAATATCTCAAATCTAAGAAAGAATCTAGTAATGTATATGACGGAGATATTTTCCAAGATTTATTCTCCATATTGGTAATATTAAATAATCCATTACTACCAAATGCATCTATAATTATACAATTTTGATCTAACTTCTGTATACTTTCTTTTATTAAAGTTGAAAAAACAACGTCACGTTGAATATCTTGCAGATATAAAAAATAGTCAACTGATGCTTTATGAATTTTGTTACGAAATATATCAGAGTCTGTTTTTAATTTGGATTCGGCACTATTAAGTCCGCTATTGTGTATAATTGTATTATTGTAATTTATAGATAATCTATGAGGACTAGTTGCAATAAAAATATTCAGATCAAATTTTTTATAGTTAGAGACAAAATTATTATAAGAAAAATACAAATCGCTTGCCGGACAACAAAAATTATCAATAGAATAATGCTCTCTAAGCAGAGTTACCCATGAGGGATTTATATCCGATAATTTTGGATGATTAATTCCGTAAATAGGTTTTTCATAACCAAAACTATCTCCGTACAATCCAATTTTCATAACAAATGATCAATATCTTCTGTTCCGTCTGCTGAAACTAAAAATGTATATCTATCGTTTTTACTAAAATTTACAACAGAGTGCTTATATCCTGTGTTTAAAAAGTAGGCCTTGCCTGGCACAAACGTGGTAGATAGAATTTCGTTTTTGACCCAAGAAATATTAACACATTCTGAATCTGCTATTATAGGAATAATTATTCTTACTGCATAACTCGGATCATAATCAATATGCGGAGTTAAACTTGTCCCTGCATTTAATTTTACTAACCTAACTCTTGTAGTTTTGCCTTTAAATTTAGACAAGACTTTGTCAAAAATTGATCTATATCTAGTATAATGATCAGTTAATTTTCCGTACTCTCGTTCGTTTAGTGCAGATCCTGATTGTTCAGAAATAAACTTTTTGTTCCTAATACTATTACTCTTGCTGTGTTTGTGTATATCATTGTAGGTATTTTCGCACAATTTCATATCAACATTATCAGCATTAAATTCAGAATCTGTTAGACTAATTTGGAAAAAATTTTCATATACTGATCTCGCAAACTCGTGATTAACTCCGCATAATTTTTTGTTTGTTTCTAATACTGAAACAAATTCTGCTTCTAACTCATGCACTGTATTGACTAATTCTTCTAATAAGAGTTCTTCTAGATTTAGATGTTCGATAACAGAAAACGCAGGTAATTTGTGTTTAAGTGATTTCATATGTTAACTGACTAATTTGTAAAGCCAATGCCCCCAATCCAAATTTGATTTAAAACTAGGATTAGAAGGATCAGTATGATGATTTTTATGCCAGCCTTCGCCTGCCATTGCAATACCTAGTAAAGCATTGTTCCTAGGTCCGCGAATATCATGACTCAAACAATTAGTGACACTACCAGTAAACCACATAACGAATCCTGGAACAATACATATTGCCCAATATACATAAAACGGCATGGTAAACAAAACAATCAAATGATAAACTAAATTAATTTGAAAATAATATCGATGTTGAAAAAGAAACGCTTTTTTTCTTAAAAGATCGGGCACATAGCGTAGAGACGTAGCGTCGGCACTACTATACCAGTACGTTTTAAAATATCCTATATGTTTGGGAGAATGCGGATCTTTTTCAGTATCACTAAATCTGTGATGAGTTCTGTGTGTTGCAGCCCATGCTAGCGCCGATCCAGACAGCCCAATTGTAGATAATGCCAATAAAATGTTTTCGGCAATTGGGTTAATTTTATTCTTATGAGTTACTACTCTGTGAAAAAATACAGTACCGCACAGTCCTGCAAATATAATTTGACAAAGAATAATTACAGGAAGTGTGCTAGTTAAACTAAATTTAAATAGTCCGTAAACAAATACTACATGTATTAAAATTTGAGCAAATAATAAAACTAATCTAAAATTCATTTTTTAAATATTATCCGTTGTTTCGATATTTAAAATAAATTTATCAGGATTGCTATAATATTGATTAACAGATTTGTTAAACATTTCTATTTGTTTTGCATCACTTTTTAAATAGTTTTCTTCATAATCTGATTTATTAGCCCATACTGCTTCAATGATCATTGAATCTGCTGAATTATAGTTAACAACATAACTAATAGCACTGTTAACGTATTCTTGATAAATTAACAGAAATTCTGTTACATGATCAGCCGATGTTAACGTATCTTCAAATGAAAAAATTCTGGCACCGTCGACCGTATTAATTGTTGCTTTTTTATAAAACATAAATTATCTCCTTTAAGTTTTTATTATTTACCGTATAAGTTATTCATTTACTAAATTATAAGACAACAAGTATCTCGGAACTTCTGAACCTAAACAAACTGCACTGTGAAAAAAATCAACTTGAGTAATGAAAACTTCTCCGTCATTTATGATAAATGAAGACGGTTCTTTCCAGAAATTACTAATATGTGGATCTTTATTAAAAAATACTTTCCATTTATTAGAATTTTTTAATCCTATATTAATTGCAAATTTTCTTACAATCCTGTCATGATGAATGTTAACATCTTGTCCAGGCATGGTTTTTATTAAAGCCAACTTTTCTACATCTATTTTATTATTTAGAAAATAATTTACTAAATGGCTGTTACCTTTATAAGAAATAGAAAGAGTATTTTGTAAATTTTTAAGGTAATTTGAAACTTCGTTGCATTCAGGTAAAAAATTTCTATAGAGATGTCTACAATACAAAAAATTTACATCTGGTAAATGAGCCCAATATGTTTTGGATTTATCTCGATTGTTACTATTATTTAGGTATCTAGTTTCTTGTTCTTCAATAATAGTATCGTGAAACGACTTTTCTAAATTTTCAGGACTCCATCTAAATTTTACATTTTCATCAATTTTAAGAAAAATATCGTTTAACATATGTCACTATATTTATTGCTACTATATTGTTGCAATAAATATTAAGGTAAAAAAATACTCTGTTCTAACAGAAAGATGTAAGGTTAACAAAAATGAAATCTTTATACAAAATTGTCTCTACTATAAATTTTGATAGGCAAATAATAATTGATTCGTTAGAAAACGATCCAGATGTGTTTCCTAAGGATGGCCCAAAAACAACCATAGATGTTATCAGAAATGCAGAACAAGCAAAATTAATTACAGATACTATAGGATTAAATTATGAGAATTTAAGAGAAATACTTGTAATTAAAATGCCTCCTCAGTATAGCAATACTATTCACAGCGACGGTGATGAACGATTTTTAGGAACCCTTATTCCTCTTACTCAATGCAATGATGTATACATGCAATGGTGGGATCCTATTGAGACGTCTATGATAAAAGAAATGCCTGATTTTCCTTTATTTGCAAAAGATGTTGTTTACAAAATGCTGCGACCAGAGCAGGCGGTAATTAAAGATCGAATTAAAGTTGATCAAATGTTAATTGCAGATGTAAATAAGTACCATAATGTTAAAAACGAAGGTACTATAGAAGAATGGTTTTTAAGCATTCGATTTAAATTATGTAAAGATTATGTACAAGGAATTTCTAACATACCTGAAACATTTGAACGAGTTGAAAATTTTTTATTTAACACTGCATAACTAAATTAGCGCTTTTTAATTCCACGATACAGTATGGTGACCTAATACATGCATCTGAGTTCGAAATTCTTGTTTGCAGAATCCGGAAATAACGAAAAAGTTTTTTTTATCTAACGTTTCTGGTATTCCAGAAAATAATTCTGTTTCATAAAAACTAGAAGTGTGCTCTTCAATTGCAGGAGCATATTCTATTGCGGTTAAGTATCTATTAAAAGGTACACTTTCTTTTACACCTTTAAAGAATTTAGGAGGCAAAAGATTAATTGGTCTAACAGCCAACCATCTATAATATTTTATGTTTTCGTAGTGCTGAAACACAAAATTAAAAAGACCCATAAATTTTTTCTTGTTGAAAAAATTATTACCAGTTGTTCTATAATTTACTATAATATATTCGTTATATACCACTCTCTTTTTAGTCATGATGCTGGTTACAATTTCACCTTTGTCGTTTTTCTCAACAAATACGATGGCTCTATTATCATTTTCTAAGCCTGATATAATTTTATCTAATAACAGATCGTCATACTCTCTAGTATTTTTATAATTTTTATCTATATGCTCGAAATATAGATGCCACTCTTCTTTTTTTAAAATTTCATAGGTCATTGCGTAATTATTTATAAGAACTTAATTCTCTCCAAAAGAAATATAAAGTATATTAATTAAGAGATTTTTCAGTTGACATTAACATAGTATAAGACACTAAATATCTGCTTTCAACCGACCTTTTGGGATCTAAACATATTGCACAATGAAGTTTATCTGCTCTTAGTAAATAAACGTCACCGTCTTCCATCAAAAATGATTCAGGATCACTATCCCAAAATTCTGTTTCTTTTATTTGGTGGGTTACATACGTCTTCCATTGATCTGAGTGTTTTAATCCGATATTTATAGTCAACACTCTGATAACATCTGTTCCGACTTCATCTTTATGAATATGTATATTTTCGCCTGGTACAGTTTTAAACAGTGTTATTCTATTTGCGTTAATGTTGTGTTCTAAGAATAGATCTAATAATTCATTACTTTCTTTTATAGAAGATTTTAATTTTAATTGTAACTCAACTAATTTTTCTGCAATTTCTTCTGCAACTTGCTTGAAATTTTTATAAAAATTTCTACCAATAGTTACATTAGTATAATGCCTTTCCCAATATGCCATTGTATCTTTTTCAAATGGTAAATTAGTTTCGGTATTAGATACTTCGGGCATAAGGCGAGTTAGTTCTGCCGGGTCCCAATTAACAAATAAATTGCTTCCTAATTTAATAAATTTTTTATTCATTGTTAGTAATGTTGGAATTTTTTAAAGATTCTGACAAGAAATTTAAATTAGGAAATCCGTCAAATTTTGTTTGTACAATAATTCTAGGAGATGGTCCGCTACAATGCCATGTATGAAAAGAGTTAACATCGAGTATATACACATCGCCTTTCTTTGGTCGATATTCACATATATACTCAACGTGTTCTGCTTCTAGATTTTTAATATCTGTATTTCGAGTAGATCCTTTAGAAGTTTCAAATACTTCTACTTTTCCTATATTATTGATTGCTCTGTCGGAATACCATCTTATCCAATCATTATCGTTGGAACTTACCGCAACATTTAATGCACTCATACATCTAATTCCATCTTTATGAATAGGATAAGTAATTCCTGGATCAGAATAAAATGCTTTTTGAACTAACCTCAATCCGTTATGCTGTATCTTTAATGGAATATCAGCAGTCAATACTTTTAAGTAATCTATTATTTGTTCAGTAAATTCTATACGCTGAAATCCTGTAATAGAATGGTCATGTAACTCCATTATCATTGATTCTAAATTATTAACATAATTTGTTGATAACTTTCCTAAAACTTTATAAAACATATTAATGTTTCGACATGTATTTGCTTTTTTTGCCTTGAGCACCAAAAGTACCAAGTCGTTCAGGATTGTTTGTTACAGCATCTATATTAATGTTGTTAGACATTGCACGAAGTTTATCTGATTTCCAAATATCGAATCCTAAAAAAATCATTCTAGAATCGGAGTTATTAATAAACTCGTGTACTTCCAAAGTAGGAGAAAATTCAAATAATGATCCGGTATCCGATTTAACTCTTTTAAAATCTATGTTAACAACTGTAGTATCAACTGGATGTTCGGATACAAAAAAGATATATCGATCTATCATAGTATGATATATAAAATTATCTATATGGGGAAGGATAGTATGCCGAGCGGGTACATCCCACACGCACATTCTGCCAAATGGATCATCTTCTTTACCAGTTAATTTTTTTATATAATTGCAAAATTCTAAAGTTTTTTTAAGATTTGGATTATATTCTGGGTCTTCATATAATGCAGTTACAACCATATTAGCATAGTCAAAATAATTCAAATTCCTGTTTACAAATTTCATATATGCTTGATTAAAAATTTGATGATTTTTGGAAGCAGGATGATAGAAATCTGAAGTATCTGATGCTATCTCTTTAAAAATTTCAGTTGCCCATTCTTGTAAATCGTCTCTCAAAAAATTCATAAATCCCCCATTATTCTATTATATTCTGCGTTAGCCCTAAGTCGTGTTTGTTCATTAAGCCTATTAACTAACTCTGCTGTAACTAGTAAATTATTCATCTGATCATCAGAATAACCTGCTTGCCACATTCCTGCAACTTTCCAGCCGGCAGGCCCTATAAGGTATCGACTGCGATCTATTAAATTTTCTGCAACACTGCGAGCAGTAATCCAATTCCAATCCTTGTTCTTCCAATTAACGGCAGACCCGTCAAAACTATATCCTAATTCATTGGATGTTTTATCAAAAGTCGACAATTGATCTTGAGATAACTCATCACTTACATTTTCTATATTTCTTACGCTTAATGCCTCAAAATGCCAAGATTTAATAAATGTATTTTCTTCACTTATTAAAAAATTAAATGTATTTTCAAGATCTTCAGGAGTTTCGTGAGGCAACCCTACAATAAAACTTCCATGTATCAAGACTTGACCGTTATTGTATTCTACTAATTTTTTACATGCATCCATGACCTTTTCAATTTTAGTACCTTTACCCACAGATTGTCTTGCTTTAGGATGAAAAGATTCAAATCCGATAAAGGTTCCCCGCAGGCCAATTTCATTAAGTAAAGGAATCATCTCAGGTTTAGTAACCAATAGTTCTGCTTTAATGTATGCAACAAATTCAAATTTAGGAAGTTTTGCAAGTTCTATTGCTTTTTTAAGACGTAAAATTTTTTCTATACTGTCGTTAAATGTGTCGTCTAAGACAGTGTATCTAGTTGTTCCGAATAGATCGTAATTGCGTTTTAATTCTCTTGCAATACTTTCCGGAGTTCTTTGATAACTATCATAATCTTTTTTGCCTTGAAACGGATGCCGACAAAAACCACATCTAAAAATGCAGCCTCTAGCAATTTCAATAGGCAAGGGATGATGGCTTTCAAAGCCATCTTCTTTATAAAAGACAGTTTCTAGTGTGTCAGGGTCATTGATTGGGTATTGCAGATTGCTATCAATATAACCTCCTTTGCCAAATAGAGTTCTTTTATATTCTAATGTATGTTTATACCCATGAATCATTTTTAAAAATTCTACAAAACTATTGTCGCTGTAACCGTGGAAATGAAAATCAGAATTTTTTAGTAGAAAATCTTTTCTAAACTCATCGTGCCCGCCCGTGATAATTTTTATATCCGGCCATTGTTCTCTTACTTTATTAAAAAATTCTTGAGTATACCAAGGATAAAGATGCATTGTTGCTACACTTACCCAGGAACTGCTAAAGCCTAAAAATTTTGTATTTGTTGTTATAAGTTTTCCTAATATATCGAATAATCTATCAACTGATAAAAAATTAACATAATCTATTGTCATAATATTATAGTTTTCTTTTGCAGCAGCAGTTCGTAATCTAGCGCCTGCAATTCCTCTACCTGCAAATTCGGTATTATGACCAAATAACAATATGCCGACGTATTCTTTTTTCATAGTGTGATTCATAGTGTGTAAGTCATTACATATCTAGCAAATGACTCGCTTTTATTTAAACAGATTGCGCCATGTGGGTTGTTAATGTGTAATAAGCACACATCACCATCGTTTAAAATATATTTGATTATATTATCAGGGTTAACGTCAACCATGTTAGGTTGGATAGAAATGTAACTTTCCCATTTATTAGAATGTTTTAGACCGATGTTAATACAAATATTTCTTGTTATGTCTTTATGTAATTTGATGTTTTTTCCAGGAACTGTTTTTAATAAATTAACTTTTGAATAATGCAATTTATGATTTTTAAATTCATTTATTAATAAACTGTCATTTAATAATAAATTTAATTGTAATTCTTTTAGTTTGTCTATTATCTCAACGCATTCTTGTTTGTAATTAATATGAAAATTTCTTGCAAACAATACATCTTTATCATACAGTTGCCAACAGGCATCATTATTTTTCGGGCGCAGCACAGAATCACTATATTCAACTACAGTAAAATCTTTAGTTAAATTTTCTGGATCCCATGATACAGTAAAATTTTCAAATATTTTTTCAAATGTGTCTTTCATAAAAACACTTTAAAAATTCTACACGGATCTAGTTCCCACCACTTGCCGCTAGTTCCCGAACCAAAATCAAAATTTCTAGGATAAGCATGATGATTATTATGCCAGCCTTGTCCCCAACCTAAATATCCTAAAATAAGATTGTTGTAACTACTATCCAAAGTATCAAAATTTCTGTAACCAATTTTTCCTTTTATGTGCCCATAAATATTGACCAAGTTATCTTGTAATAATCCTATAAATGAAGCCAAGCAAATTCCTACTAGTGCAAACTTCCAACTGAATAATGCAACAATTAACGGCACAAACCATAAAATTTTTATTTGATGATTATGAAACCATACATGATTAGATTTACGTAGAAGATCAACTGAATATTTCATGTTCACAACATTATTATTATCAGTTATGTTTGAGTGCCATCCTATAAATGCTTTGTATTTTCCGTATACAACCGGGCTGTGAATGTCTCGTTCAGTGTCTGCATAAGGATGATGATATCCTCGGTGTACTGCAACCCAAAATATAGAACTTCCTTGACCTGCTAATGCGGCAAAAAATAAAATTATGTTTTCTTTCCACCTTGGAAGATTATGTGTTTTATGACTAAACACTCTGTGATAGCCGACTGCAATACCTAGTCCAGAAATAAGTATCCACGACACAAACGTAAAAAATAAAAAATATAACGGAACAATACCTAAAATTAAAGTCAATATAGCAACACTACCTACAAAAAATATAGGCAACACTTGAAAACAAAATCCTTTAGGTATATTATTTAAAAAATTCATACAGCACCAAATCTAGGCAAATTATTTCTATATTCTGGTTTTAAATAAGTAAGCCTAACCGTTGTATCAGTAGGAATTAGTGTACGTTTAAATAATATTTCCCAATGATGTATAAAGAATGGTTTAGTATTTGCAGGAATTACACATTCATCTACCCAGCCATATCTTTCACTATTGTATTTACTCCACAAAAATTTTCTTAAAAGACGTGAATGATTAGAGTTAACTAACGAAAAAAACTTATACTTTCCGTTTGATTCGTTTACCTCAATTACTTTATCCAGAACATCTTTTAATAATTGATTGTTTCCGCTGCTTCTATACACAGTAAAAAACCAACTAGGATCATCGTCGCTTTCGTAGTATGTAATTAATGCAACAACTTGATTAGTACTTGTGTCAAGATAACCATAAGCATGAAACGATTCTAAGTCAGTTAAGTATGTATCACAGAATACTTCGTAAGATCGTTCTTCAAAGCCTACATCTTCATCTCGTATAAAGTTAGATTGAATATCAATACCCATATGATTAGGAGTTTTATAAAATAAATGTTTTACCAATTCTCTATGTGTGGAGTTTAATTTTAATATCATTATTCATTCCTCAGGTGTTTAATTAATTTAGAAATTTCTATTCCGTCTAGGCTAAGTACTAATTTTCTTACAGGATTGTGTTTTAATTTTCCATAAACTTCAGTATTAAATCCTAACAATCTTTCAAAACCGTGAGTTTTTAATTTTTCTCGTATCTCGGGAAATAATTCTCTCAATATATCATTTTTAGAACTTACAGAAGATAATTTAAAATTTGGTAAATTTACAAGCGTTTGAATTTGATAATCTTCAAGATAGTACAACATCATCTCTGGAGTATAACTAAACCATTCGTTAACAAGAGGAATCTGATATTTTTCGCTAAATCGCATTGCACTTGCATCTTCATTTTCTCTAAAACAATGATACCATGAAGTTCCTTTATTGCTTGCAGATTTTCTTAACATCTGCTCTCCACCCATAACAGCAGGAAAACCTAATTTTTTAATATGGTAATATACCATTAGATAAGTTATTTGAGTGCAGTCTATTTCTTTAGAAAAAACTTCTGCTTCTCCTGAGTGATAAAAATCTTTTATATCGAAATTTAATATATCTAATTTAACATCAAGATGTTTTGCAATTTCTTCGGCTTCAACTACATCTGCTGCATTGTAATCGTCTTTAAATTTAATGGTAACGCATTTAGGTTTGAACCCGATTTCTAAAAAATTTCTAACTACAATCTCACTATCAGTGCCTCCGCTGAGAAAAACAACAAGGTCTTTACCGTATTCAGTTAATACAGTATCTGCTGTTCGTTTTAATTCGTCTCTCCACGAACTTGTTCTATAATGGTCTTTATCTATTTGTCCGGTAAAAACTTCGTATTTTTCTAAACCAGATTCTCTATGACCGAACTTTCTACCACCAATTGTGTAATACAAATGGTTGTTCAGTGTATAGTTCATTTCATTAGGTCTATTAGTTGACCTGCGGTTAATACAGGAGTTAGCGGATCTTCGGCAATTTTTCCACTCTTATCTTCGTAAAATAACTGAAGTTCAACTACATCTAAACTGTCAAGTCCTAGTGAAAACAACAGAGTAGTTTCGTTTAATGTTTTTTCTAATTTTGTACCTTTGATATTTTCTATTGCTGATTTTACAAATTCTAATTTTTCTTCTCTAGTGGATAAAATAATCATAATGTCCTTTCGTATTCTACAACATATTGCGGTGTGTTATTTACTAACTTAGTGCCGAGGGGTTTAAAAATTTTAAAAATTTCAGGCCACTGGTAAGTGTATCCAACTTTTTTTCCGTTTGACATTAGTACAAATGCATCATATAATGCTTTGTTATATTCATTACATGTTATCCATAATTTTTTATAAAAACTTGTCTCTTCAAATATTTTTGGAAGAAAGTAAGTAGACATAATATTTTTTGTCCTATACTCTTTGACAACGTACATTCTTGTTAAGATAAGTGCAGTATCGTCGGTATAATGATTCCAGCCGCCTGCTGCAATAAATTTATCATCTTCTTCTAATACATAATAACTTCCGTTAATGTATCTGTTGTTTTTTAAAATGTAAAATAAATTTGCTGAGTCTTGGTTAAACTCTGGATGATAATTTGGTGCAAGATCTTGCTCCGGAATATTAGATAATCCTTTTACAAGAATATCTACTACATATTTGTTAGATAAATCATGTATTGTGTGTACAATCATTAGCACTCCATGTTCTAAAATGTTGCTTAGATTCTTCTAAATTTTTATAACTTGGAACAGTCAGCATTTCCGCCTGCCCACGATCTTGCGACCATGATTCTTCCCAAACAGATTCGTTTAGTTTCCAATCTTCTTCTTTTGTAATATCCATATATTTAAAAACGTGTACTCGAGTTTCAATATCTGAAACTAATTCAGTTACTGTAATAAACATACTACCATCCTGCCACTCTATCATAGTACCAGGGTAAACAGCCAGCCATGCTGCACCATAAACTTCGTCTTTGCGAACAAGTTGTAGGCTACCCCAATCATAGTAATGCCATTGTACTTCAGTAATTCTATCAAATCCTAGCCGATTGTAAACACCTGCATGAACTGTTTCTATATGATCAACATCAAGAAATATGTCCATAATATGATTAGCATTGGCATTTACTGTGTCTACTCTGTATTCCATCAATTTCATATTGGATAAGTCTAACCAATTTAAATGAGTTGATATAATATTGTCAGTAAACAACATGCCTAAAAATTCGTACACTGGGAATGTAGATAAACTTTTTTTATTTTGACAATAGTGAGTAGTACGTCCAGATGCAATGGGTGTACCATCTAATTCAAAACTCCAGTTGTGATAAGGACATACTCTAATGTCATTATCTCCAGAAAACTTGCTTATAATACTACCTTGATGCGGGCAGACATTGCTTACTAGTTGATAACCATTTTGATTAACCAGTACCTGCCGATTTTTTAATTGTGCTATAGGAGTGTAGGTGTTATTCCGTAAATCGTTTGTGTGTGCTAAAAACATCGTATTTTTGACCAATCAAAATTCCAATTTGTATCTAAAGATTCGTACAATACCCATTGTGGAGTATCTTGTATATTTACAGCAAAAGGTATTTCGTTGATGTTAGAATGAAACAAGTGACGAGGTTGCCGTTCAAACATCCTTTGCTTAGACTCACCTAACCTAGATCTAGAAAATGTTTTCATCAAGTTTTTGTTGTATTTGTTAAAACAGATTGCCACTTGCTTTATACCTCGCTCTTTACTCCATTGTTTATGTGCTGGCAAAATATATTCTTTGGCTAACATACTATTTCTATAGTCTTTATCTATCCATAATCTAGTACCTGCTAGCGCAATATGTCTACTAAATTCACTTTGATAAACTCCTGCGCAGGCAACAATATCATCATTATGGTACAGGATAGAAAATTCGCCGGCCGTTCCATTAAATCTAGTTGTATTTTTTAATATGTATGGCAGGGATTGTTCGACGTTCCCCCACATGTTAACATGTGCAGACTGAGCAGTGTCTAATGCTGCTCGCTGACAAAATTCCCAAAATAGGGTTGTATCTTGTAAAGTGTGAAATGATCTTAGGCTGTAATGATTCACGATAAATATTTATAGTAACATATTATATCATGAAAAACTTATTTGCCAGTAGCACTCACGGTGCCCAATTATTTTTATTATTATCAGCAATAGCCAGTATTGCAGGTATGTTGACGTTTGGTATTACAACTAATGCTGTATTATTAACTACATTAGGCTACTTCTGTTACGGATGTTTAGGTGTTGTTGTTACATTTCATCGAGGCCTTACCCACGAAAGTTATCAAACACATCCACGTATTACTAAAATTTTTGCCTTGTTAGGATGCCTAGGCGGCACAGGTAGTCCATTAGCATGGGTAGCAATACACATCAACCATCATTTAAAAAGTGACAAGCCCGGTGATCCGCACAGTCCTAGACATAAAGGATTTAAAATCTTTGCCTTAGATTATGAAAATCAAATTAGCAAAAGCACCAAGTGGCGTATGCGGTCTATTATTACTAATCCTTATTATCAGTTCTTGCATAGATATTACTTTTTAATCTTTTTAAGTTGGTCATTGATCTTGTATATAATAGGCGGAGTGTGGTTAGTAGTATACCTTCATTTATTGCCTGCTACTATAACTGCCCTAATGAGTAACATTGTAAACTATGTAGGACATAAACCAAACTTAGTAGGCGGATTTAGAACTTATAATCTAACAGATGATAGTACTAACAATTGGATATGGGCCATTCCCAGTTGGGGTGAGTCTTGGCACAACAATCATCACAGGTATCCTCGACATTACAGCCTAGGTCGAAAGTGGTGGCAACTAGATATCAGTGCATGGGTAATTAAGATGATCAAAATATGAAAGAATTTTACAAAAAATTCATAATTCCAAATTACAATTCAGTGGTAAAAGAATTAATAGGAGCAATTGAACATGACTTCATTAGAGATACTAAGGTAAATTCTTGGATTTATCCAGTAGATCAAGTATTAGAGAAATGTCCTCATTTAAATGAATTTCTAAAACCTCGATTAAAAAAACCGTTAGAGCAAATAAAATACTATTGTACTCCATCGAAAAGATTTTTAGGTGCTCATGTAGACGGAGCCACTGTTAAAGTACCGTTTGGTATGAATATACCATTAATGAATACCAAAGATACTTCACAGTT
>Ga0209702_10005060_pt1 | contig 18393 bp, 20 predicted proteins | sample FRY01_FD_187210 | JGI IMG/M metagenome (GOLD analysis project Ga0209702, IMG submission 187210) | Freshwater microbial communities from Lake Fryxell liftoff mats and glacier meltwater in Antarctica - FRY-01 (SPAdes) (version 2) | ecosystem: Environmental > Aquatic > Freshwater > Ice > Glacier...
ATGCTGCGGCAAAGATTTTTCCAGCGCGTGTGGCATTGCACAACCGGCCGATGGGAATTTTGGCATCGGCGCGCGCCGGTCAAAAGAATGTGCTGGAACTGATCCCCGAACTTGCAACCCGCCAGCCGATGCTGTCGGGGCGCACCGGCAAGCGGTGGCATATGGTGATGGACCCCGGCGCGTTGAAACGGGTGTTGCGCGACAGGGTAGAGGAATATCCGAAATCCATAGTCACCAAACTGATCCTGGAGCAAGCGATTGGCGACAGTCTGTTTGTCGCAGAAGGGGCGGAATGGTTGTGGCAGCGGCGCACGGCGGCCCCGGTGTTCAGCCACCGCAATGTAGCCGCCCTGGCACCGGTGATGACAGCCGCCGCCGAACGCTCCAGCGCACGGATTGCGGCCTCCGACGGACGGGCGGCGGATATGTTCGCCGAAATGGTCGCGGCCACGTTCGAGGTGATATCGGACGTGACATTCTCGGGCGGGGAGGGGTTTGAACGCAGCGCCGTTCACCGCGCGATTGAAGGCTATATCGCCAATGCCGCGAAAGTGTCGGTGCTGGATATGTTGGGCGTGCCGGGATGGGTGCCGCGCCCGGGCCGTGTGTTGGGCGGGTCGGCGATGCGCGAGATGAAACGCTTTGCCGATACTGCGATTGACAGCCGCCGCCGCGCCGCCACGGATGCCGCCCCCGATGTGGTCACGCATGCTGTGCCGGACCTGCTGGACTTGCTGCTGGACGGCGAGGACCCCAAGACCGGCCGCAAGATGACCACATCCGAATTGCGTGACAATCTTTTGACCTTCATCGTCGCGGGGCATGAGACGACGGCGCTGACCCTGTCCTGGGCGCTGTATTTATGCGCCTTTGACCAAAGCATTCAAGAAGCAGCGCGCGCGCAGGCGCATGCTGTTTTGGGGGATCGTGCCGCCACGCAAGCCGACATCGCCCACCTGCCTCTGATCCGGCAGATCATTGACGAGACGTTGCGGATGTACCCCCCGGCGGCCTTCCTGTCGCGCACGGCGATGGTGGCGGATGAATTGTGCGGGCAAAGCATCCGCGCCGGCGAAACAGTGGTTTTGCCGATCTATGCCCTGCACCGCCACCATATGCTGTGGGACAGCCCCGACCGGTTCGATCCAAGCCGCTTTGCCGACCCAAAAGCGATTGACCGCTTTGCCTATCTGCCTTTTGGCGATGGGCCGCGCATTTGCATCGGGGCCAATTTTGCGCTGCAAGAGGCGGTGATCATTCTGGCCACAATGCTGGCCCGGCATCGCTTCTCTCCCGTGCCGGGAAAGGACCCGAAGCCCGTGATGATTCTGACGCTGCGCCCCGAAGGTGGGGTTTGGTTGCGGATTGACCCGGCATAGGCGCGAAGGGACAACGAAAGGCGATGGGTTTCACCCACCCTACGCTTTGCAGATGTTTCTCAGGGCTTGCCACTCGGTATCTGTTAGCACCGATCTGGTCACGCCCTGACCTGCGGCAAAGTCGCGCGCGCGGGTGGCGCGGGCCGCACTTGACGGGTGGCTGGACAGGTATTCCGGCAGGTTTATCCCCGCCTCCATCGCCGACAACTTGTCAAAGAAATCCGCGAAGGCGGCAGCGCTGATGCCCACATGTTTCAGCATCTCCAGCGCAAATTCATCGGCCAGCGCTTCGGCCTCGCGGGTGTAGGACGCTTGCAAAAGCTGATCGCCGATGATGCCGATCACCGCCCCGCCCGACACATCCCCCAACACGATCGACACGATCCCGGCAGAGCCTGCAGCGCGCAGCATCAACCGGGTCGGGTCGCGCGCCTCTACATGGCCGATTTCATGGGCAAGGACGGCGGCAACCTCCTCAGGGGTGTCCGCCTCATCCAGCAGACCGCGCAGGAATACGATCTGGCCGCCCGGCGCGGCAAAGGCGTTGACCATTTCATGGTTCAGCACCGAAATGCTGATGGCATATTGCAGTTCCTGCCCGTCCATCAAACGAGAGGCTAGGCGGGAAAGTGCCGCCTCCCCGGCCGGATCGCGGCACACAAGGCCACCATCCGCCCCCCCAAGAAAGCGTTCCATCTGGGCGACAACGGTTTTGCCAAAGCGCACTTCGGTTTCCAAGGGCATCCGGTCGGCCAGATAATCCGACATGCGGGGCAGGATCAGAAAGATGATCACCCCGATGGAGGCCACGGCAAAGGTCAACCGGGTTATGATTTTACCTGCCGTACCCCGCCGCACATCGCGTTTGCGCAAAAAGGGTGCGTTGAGGCGCAGCCAGCCCGCAAGCTCTGCATCCTCGATCACCAAGCGCGCTGGATCGCGGGGGGTCTCATCCTCGGTGTCGCTGTGCAAGGTCACGGTCAGGCTGCGCTGATCGGCCTGATCGGTCAGCGCGCGCAATCTGTCCAGCGGCCAAACCCAAGGGGTGCCGCCATTTTCGGGTTCGGCAATCATCAGCCCCGCACCGTCCGGTGTGATCGACACCACAACGGGGTTGCGCTGCGCTGTGTGGCCATCAAACAAGGTGGCCGCAATCGGCACAGTGCCAATCATCAGATGGCCCCGCCGATATCGAGCGCGTCGGCAAAGCCTTCGGCATCGGCCCCCTTGTCAGTCATGCGTTGCCGGATGCTGAACAGACCCTCGATGTTGTTGACATGCAACGTCCCCGCCAGATGCGCGATCACCGGCTGGTTTATCATGACCAGCGACAAGGCCCCGAGTGCGACGAAGATAGACATATATCCCAGCACGGTCACGATGATTGCCAAAACACTCGGGCTCTGCGACAGGCCTGCGTTCAAGGTCATGCCCCACAATGCGCCACCCAGAATACCGAAACCCACAGACCCGACAAGCGCCACGGCAATGCTACCCAGCACAACGATCTTGATGATTTCGCCCGCGCGGGGGCTGGCTTTGAAGGTGACTGTGCCATCAAGGGTTTTGGTGTTGGCCAGATAGGCAAAGGCATGGACGCGGTAATAGGCAAAGCCGATGAACAGCCAGAGAAGGCCGACAACCCCGATGATCACCCCCATCACGGGCGAGGCGACAGCCGCCAGAACGCCGCCCAGAACCATAATCCCCAGCCCGATGAACACATGTTTCATCGCAGCGTAAAGGGCAGTCCAGCGCCCGCCCTGTTCAAACCGGGCATCGCCGTAAAAGCTGCGATCCGTCATGAATTTTTCAAGGTAGAAGGTTTGGCGGGGCAGCAGCGCGCCCAGGCTGATTGCGGTCAGCAGGTAATGCCCCATCGCGCGCAGCGCATAGCCCCAAGCAGCATTTTCCATCGCAAAGCGGATGCCGCGAAACCGCGTGCGGGCCAGTTTGTAGCGACGAGCGCGGTAGATTGCGAACAAGATAAACGGCACCAGCGCAAAAAACGAGGCGTAAAAAGTGAGGAGGAAAATCAGCTCATTTTCGGGGTCGCTGAGAAAGCCGACGCCAAGGAACGTCAGCACAACCTGAATGATCCCAAGATAAACCGCCAAAAACACAATCGCGATCAAAAAGCCCAACAGCTTTTCAAGTCCGGTGCCGGTGTATTCAAACGCATCCCCGTCAATCTTGAGAGAGGACCAGATATATTTGCGGATTCGGGTCTTGGACCAGAAGCGATAGATGCCTGCCGTGATCAAGGTCAGAAAACCCGTGACGAAGGCCAGCTTGAACAGTGGCGATGCTTGCCCGACGTAACGGACGTTTCCCTCTGAATACAATGACATGAACAGCTCCCTCAGCATCGCTTGCCTGAAATCCCTCGGGCGGTGTTAGCGCGTTCGCAAACTTGGATAAAGCGAAACTTGGCGGTCGGCGTTACAAACCCACGCTGTGTTGCGTGGCGCCAACCCGCCCTTGGCCAGGCCCGCCATTTCTGACTTTCCGATCAAGTCATAATTGACAGCGCAGCGCGCCCGAGATTTTTCCGATAAAAATACTTTGGAAAGTGGGTGGGCCTTGCGATTGTTGCCGCCAGCGTGGGCGGCATGGCCGAAGCGCGCATCGCAGCCCCGCCCTTGGGCAAGACAACGGCATCTGGCTTGCCCAAGCCGAAGGCGGTAAAGGCGGCGAGGCGGGTTCTGTGGTCGGTCTTGATGCGCAAACCGCCTATCTGGTGCGCATCGCGATTGCTGAAGGGCATCTTCTGGCCGCAGTAGCCCTTTATGACAGAGGTATGGTGGAGGGGGCGATCGGCCTGTCCTACCACCCCGAAGCCAAGATGATGGAGGAGGTCCGCGAAGGCCTCGCCAAGCATGGGGCGGCAGATTCCACACTCTTGATCGGAGCTTTTTCCACCAGCATGGAAAGCGGCGGTGATGCCGGTGCTGTGAAGGCTGCGCTGGGAAAATTCCACAATCTGGCAGAGCTTGCCATGGCGGCAGCAGGCCCGGATGCAAAGGCGCGCTTTGCGGTTGCGGGGGCGATGTTGAAGCCATCTGCCGCCGAATATGCGGACAGCATTGAAGGCGTAGCCGCGCGGGTGGAATTGCTGGCCTCACAGGTGCGCTAAGCGATGTTTCTGACGATTGCAAACCTGATTGATCCCACCATGCTTGCCGCCCTGCAAGATGAGGTGGCGGGGCTGGCGTTTGAGGATGGGGCCAAAACCGCAAGGCGCTTTGCGGCGCAAGTGAAGGCGAATGATCAGGCCGCCCCAAGCCCTGTGCGCGATGCCGTGCTGGCCACGGTTACGCGGGCCATGCAAGCGCATCCCCTCTTTGCCGCCGCCGCCCGGCCCCCGCGATGACGCCCCTGATCTTGTCGCGCTACCGCACAGGCCAAACCTTCTGGCTGCATGTGAATGAAGAAATCACGGTCGGCCTGCGCACCGATATCTCCTTCACCCTGTTCCTGTCGGACCCGGCCAGCTGCCGTGGCGGGGTCTTGATACTGGAGGACAGCTTAGAGGCGCGGGCGGTGAAGTTGGCGGCAGGGTCGGTGTTTCTCTACCCCTCCACCACCCTGCACCGGGTGGAGCCTGTGATAGCAGGCGAACGGTTGATTGTTGTAGGATGGGTGCAAAGCCGCATGAGTGACGTCGAAAAAAGCGCGATTTTGTTCGATCTGGACAGGTCTATCGCAGAGCTGCACGATAGCGCGGGCAAGTCTGCGCTGTTTGACACGCTGTGCAAAACCCGGTTCAACCTACTGCGGATGTGGGCAGAAGCGTATGCCCCGCCCCCGATCTCGCCCATATTCACGCCCCTCAGTTGAACTTGTTGTCCCGCGGAAAGCCGCGTGGGGCCATGCGTCCTGCGGTGGCGCGCTTGGCAAGCCATTCTTCCAGATCAGGCTCGGTGCGGGTGCGGCCCGCCGGGTCTTTCCAACTCAGCCCCTCGCTCAGCGTAAAGCTGGTGGCATCCGACAAGCCGCCATCCTTGTACTTTTGCAACCGAACGCCCTTGCCTTTGGCCATTTCGGGCAGCTCGTCACGTGCAAAAACCAACACTTTGCGGTTTTGACCCACCACGGCGATATGGTCGCCATAGGCGGGCCGGCACACCGCCGTCTTGGCACCACCGCGCAAGGACAGCACCTGCTTGCCCGCGCGCGTCTGGGCCACCACCTCATCCGCCGGGCAAATGAACCCATCGCCGTCAGAGGAGGCAACAAGCAACTTTATCCCCGGCTTGTGGATCATAAGATCCACAATCTCCGCTTCGTTCGGCAAATCCACCATCAAGCGCACAGGTTCACCCATCCCGCGCCCGCCGGGCAGGTTCGCCCCCAAAAGCGTGTAAAACCGTCCGTTGGAGCCGACAAGGATGATCCGATCCGTGGTTTCGGCGTGAAACAAAAAGCGCCCCTCATCGCCGTCCTTGAACTTGGCTTCGGTATCCAGCGCCGCATGGCCCTTCATCGCGCGAATCCACCCCATTTTGGAACAGATCACGGTGATGGGTTCACGTTCAATCATCGCGTCGAAAGGCACTTCCTCCACCTCTCCCGCCTCGGCGAAGGTGGTGCGCCGCGCGCCTTTGGCCCAGGAATAGCCAAAGGTTTTCTGCACATCGCGCAAATCTGCCCCGATGCGTTTCCATTGCAAACGCGGGTCGGCCAGCAAATCCTCCAGATCGGCGCGCTCTTTCATCAGCGTGTCCCGCTCGGCGATCAGCTCCATCTCCTCCAGCTTGCGCAAGGACCGCAGGCGCATGTTGAGGATGGCTTCCGTCTGCACCTCGGTCAGCTCGCCCTCTGCTTCGATGGGTGAGATGTAATCCTTTTCCGACATGGCGCGGGGGTGTTTGAAGCTCCAATCCTCCCACATCAAAGCGCGTTTGGGGTCGGTATCATAGCGAATGATGTCAATCACGCGGTCAAGGTTCAAAAACGCAGTGATGAAGCCCTCAAGCACTTCCAGCCGGTGGTCGATCTTGTCCATCCGGTGCTGCGAACGGCGCTGCAACACATCACGGCGGTGGTCCAGAAACGCGCGGAGCACCTCCTTGAGGCTGCACACTTTGGGGGTGCGACCATCAATCAGCGTGTTCATGTTCAGACTGAAGCGCACTTCAAGGTCAGAGTTCTTGAACAGCATGCCCATCAACATGTCAGGATCGACGGTGCGCACCTTGGGCTCAATAATCAGGCGCACATCCTCGGCGGATTCGTCGCGGACATCGCCAAAGATCGGAATTTTCTTGATGTGAATAAGCTCTGCCAGCCGTTCGATCAGTTTTGATTTTTGTACCTGATACGGGATTTCGGTGACGACAATCTGCCACTGCCCCCGGCCCAGATCCTCCACCGACCAACGCGCGCGCAGCCGGAACGATCCGCGCCCCGTGCGGTAAGCATCAAGGATGTTGCCGCGCGGCTCCACAATCACGCCGCCAGTGGGGAAATCGGGGCCGGGCACCAAGGCCACCAGCGCATCATCAGCAATTTCGGGGTCTTTGATCATTGCATGGCAGGCATCAATCAATTCATGCAAGTTGTGCGGCGGAATATTGGTCGCCATGCCTACGGCAATCCCGCTGGACCCGTTGGCCAGCAGATGCGGAAAGGCGGCGGGCATGACCACGGGTTCTTCCAGCGTACCGTCATAATTGGGGCGGTAATCCACCGCGTTTTCGGCCAAGCCTTCCATCAGCTTTTCGGCAATCGCGGTCAAGCGCGCTTCGGTGTAACGGCTGGCGGCTGGGTTATCGCCGTCGATGTTGCCAAAGTTGCCCTGCCCTTCGACCAGCGGATAGCGCACGGCAAAATCCTGCGCCAAGCGCGCCATCGCATCATAAATCGCCATATCGCCATGCGGGTGATAGTTACCCATCACATCGCCAGAGATTTTCGCCGATTTGCGAAAGCCCCCTGTGGGTGACAGTTTAAGCTCTCGCATCGCATATAAAATCCGGCGGTGTACCGGCTTCAACCCATCGCGGGCATCAGGCAGCGCGCGGTGCATGATCGTGGACAGCGCATAGGTCAGATACCGGTCGCCAATCGCGCGGCGCAACGGCTCGGACACGGTCATGGGCTGGGTGCTGGGATTATCGGGCATTTTTGTCATAGTTCCGTCTTTAGTAGGGCTATGCGGAACGGTCCAGCCGAAACGGCGTTAAGAGGGGTAGGCCGAGAGCGAGATTTTTAAATCATGAGCGCGTTTTTGATTTTTTCCCACAGGCAGAGGTGTCATAATTGTGGGAAGACGACAGCGGCGACGCAAGGACTGGGTGGGATGGATTATGTTTAAGCTGGTGTTCGTTTTGGCGGCCGGAATGTTCGTGACCTTGTTGATCGGGGGCGAAGACAACGGGCAAGTGCGTCAAGGTTTGGTGGGTGTGGAACCTGCAACGGAAGCGCTGGTTCAACCGGCGGCGGCCGTGCCGGCAGCCGAGGCCTTGCCATCCCAAAACGCCGCCGTGAAACTTATAACCTTTACACCCATGGCAGTGCAAACCCCCAAACCTGCCCAACCCGCGCCGATTGTCGGTGCCTTCGTGTTGGAGGGCGTCGACGAGACCAAATTGGTTGAAGCTGCGCCAACGCCGGTCGCTCCACCAGACGCGTTACCCGTGCTTTATGTCATCAGCAATTCGGTGAATGTGCGCGGCGGCCCCTCTACCAATTTTGAGGTGGTGGGGCGTTTGACCCGGGCCGAAGCGGTGACGGTTGTGTCGCCAGCCGAGGACGGCTGGGTGCAAATCCGCATTGAAGGTGACGGGGTTGAAGGCTTTATCGCCGCGCGGCTGTTGACCGATATTGCCCCGGCGAATTAATCTTCAGCGCCTGATCGGGGCCGAAATATGACGCAAAAATCGATTCTGATTACGGGCTGTTCTTCTGGTATCGGGCTTGATGCGGCGCGAACGCTTCATTCCCGTGGGTGGCGCGTGTTCGCGACCTGCCGGGCCGAGGCGGATTGCGAGCGGCTGCGCGGCGAAGGGCTGGAAAGCTTCCGGCTGGATTATGACGACACCGACAGCCTTGATATAGCCATGGCCGAGGTGGTGGCCCGCACTGGCGGCACCCTGGACGCGCTGTTCAACAACGGCGCTTTCGCCATTCCCTGCGCCTATGAGGATTTGCCCCGCGATGCGTTCCGCGCAATTCTGGAAACCAATCTGATCGGTTATCACGACCTGACCTGCCGCGTTCTGCCCTTGATGCGCGCGCAAGGCCATGGGCGCATCGTCAACAATTCCTCTATTCTGGGCATGGTCGGCTATCGCTGGCGCACCGCCTATGTCGCCACGAAATTCGCGCTGGAGGGGATTACGGACGTGCTGCGGCTGGAGTTGCGCGGGACGGGGATTCATCCGATCCTGATTGAACCCGGCCCGATCACCACGAAATTCCGCGACAATTCTGCCGTGCAATTCCGGCGTTGGATCAAATGGGAAACCTCGGCCCATCGGGGCGAATATGCGAAAGTGATCGCGCGGTTCGAGGCCAATACCGGGCCGGATAAGTTCGAGTTGCCAGCCTCTGCTGTTACCGACAAGCTGATCCACGCGCTGGAAAGCCCCCGGCCAAAAGCGCGCTATTATGTGACGGTGCCCACGCATATCATGGGTATTGCGCGGCGGATTTTGCCGGTCTGGGCGCTGGACCGGTTGCTTGCAGGCAGCAAACGCGCCTGAAAGACTTCCGATCACCGGCGTTTTTCCTTCGCTTTTCCGACGCAGCCAATTACATCCCCTTCAAACCTAAAGGGACATATCATGCTTAGCGACCCACTTTTCATCATCGCCGCCATCGCCTGCCTTGGCGTGTTGGTCATTCTGGCACTGGGCATCGGCACATTTGGCAAAGGTGGCGAGGGGTCGGCGAAACGGTCCAACAAGCTGATGCGCTACCGCATCTATGCCCAAGGGATCGCGGTGGCGCTGATCCTGCTCTTTGTATTTGTTCGAAAAATGGGGGCCTGAAAATGGTTGTTCTGTCAAAAATCTACACTAAAACTGGCGATAAGGGCGAAACCGGCCTTGGCAATGGCGACCGCGTGGCCAAGCACTGCCTGCGCGTTTCGGCTTACGGCACGGTGGATGAAACCAACGCAACCTTGGGCCTTGCCCGCCTGCATTCCACCGGCGACATGGATGCAGCCCTTGCGCGCATCTCCAACGATCTGTTCGATCTGGGGGCCGATCTTTGCACCCCCGACCGCGAGACTGATGCGACGGCCCCCTACCCCCGCCTGCGGATGGTGGACAGCCAAGTGGCGCGGCTGGAGGCGGAAATTGACGTGATGAACGCCAAATTGACCCCGCTGCGAAGCTTTATCCTGCCCGGTGGCAGCCCGCTTGCCACGCATATGCACCTATGCCGCACTGTGTGTCGGCGCGCGGAACGCCTGACTGTGGAATTATCGCAGGCCGAAGATGTGAACCCCGATGCTGTGAAATACCTCAACCGGCTGTCGGATTGGTTCTTTGTCGCGGGCCGCATCGCCAATAATGATGGCGCGGATGATGTGCTTTGGGTGCCGGGGCTGACCCGCTGACACCCCGTTTCGGCTGGGTTGGGTGAGGCCCTACCGCCTCGCCTGCGGCCTGGGCGGTAAAACGCGGCGTCCGTTGTCGCTAACATGACGATTTTAGCCTGTTTATTGCCCGGTCAAGATTATATCAAAGCGACAAGAGTTTCCGGGGCCTTCCGCCCTCTTCCCAAACCAAGGAGTCCGCGCCTATGAAGGTTCTTGTACCTGTCAAACGTGTGATCGACTATAACGTGAAAGTCCGCGTCAAGGCGGATGGCAGCGGAGTCGATCTGGCCAATGTAAAAATGTCGATGAACCCGTTCGATGAAATTGCGGTTGAGCAGGCTATCCGCCTGAAAGAGGCCGGCGCGGTGGAGGAAATCATCGTCGTCTCCATCGGTGTGAAGCAGGCGCAAGAAACCCTGCGCACCGCTTTGGCAATGGGCGCAGACCGCGCGATTTTGATTGTGGCCACCGATGATGTCCAGACCGATATCGAACCCCTCGCCGTGGCCAAACTGCTGAAAGCAGTGGTGGACGCCGAAGGGCCGGGCCTTGTTTTGTGCGGCAAGCAAGCGATTGACAACGACATGAACGCCACGGGCCAGATGCTTTCGGCGCTGCTGGGCTGGTCGCAGGCCACCTTTGCCTCCGAGCTTGCGATTGAGGGCGACAAGGCCGTGATCACGCGGGAAGTGGACGGCGGTTTGCAGACGATCAAAGTGGCGATGCCCACCGTTGTCACCGTGGATTTGCGCCTGAATGAGCCGCGCTATGCAAGCTTGCCCAACATCATGAAGGCCAAGAAAAAGCAAATGGATGAAAAAACCGCCGCCGATTACGGCGTCGATGTCACCCCGCGCCTGACCGTACAAAAAACTGTTGAACCAGCGGGGCGCAAGGCCGGAATCAAAGTTTCCTCGGTGGAGGAGTTGATTGCAAAACTCAGAGACGAAGCGGGGGTGATCTGATGGCTGTACTTCTTTTGGGCGAAGTGATCGACGGCGCTTTGGCAACCGATCAACTGGCGAAGACGCTTACGGCGGTGGCCTCGCTTGGCGCGGTGACCGTGTTGATAGCGGGCACTGGCGGCGATGCGGCGGCGGCAGAGGCGGCAGGTTTACAAGGCGTGTCGCGCGTGCTGTTCGCCGAGGATAACGCCTACTGCCATGCGATGTCCGAACCGACTGCGGCGCTGATCGTGTCGCTGGCCAGCGATTACAGCCATATCGCAGCCCCCTCGGGCGCCTATTCCAAATCGGTTCTGCCGCGCGTGGCGGCGCTGCTGGATGTGATGGTAATTTCCGAAGTGCTGGCCGTGATTGATGCCGACACGTTCGATCGCCCGATCTATGCGGGCAATGCGATCCAGACGGTGAAATCCACCGATGCGACCAAGGTGATGACCATCCGCACCGCCACTTTTGAGGCAGCAGGCACAGGCGGTTCCGCAGCGGTGGAAAATATTTCAGCTGACGTCGACGGCGCCTTGTCGGCTTGGGTGGAGGATAAGGTTGCAGCGTCTGACCGCCCCGAGTTGACCAGCGCGGGCATTGTCGTGTCCGGTGGGCGCGGTTTGGGGTCCGAGGCCGATTTTGCACTGATCGAATCGCTTGCCGACAAGCTGGGTGCCGCCGTTGGCGCATCCCGCGCTGCGGTGGATTCCGGCTATGCCCCGAATGATTGGCAAGTGGGCCAGACCGGTAAGGTCGTGGCCCCCGATCTTTATGTCGCGGTCGGAATTTCCGGCGCTATCCAGCACCTTGCGGGGATGAAGGACAGCAAGGTGATCGTTGCCATCAACAAGGATGAAGAGGCACCGATTTTTCAGGTTGCCGATTACGGGCTGGTTGCAGATTTGTTTACCGCCGTGCCAGAGCTGATCAAAAAGCTTTGAGTGTGCCAGGATTGCGGAACGGGGCGCCCAGGTCGGGCGCCCCTTTTCACTTTGACCCCAAAAGCTGGTGCAGCGCATCCCCAAGGGCATCCGCGACCTCACGGTGTGCCAAAGGGCCGGGAACCCCTTCGGCGGCGGGCCGTTCAAGCGGTGAAAACGCCATGTTTTCAACCCCTTCCGTGTTCGCGGCGCGGCTTGTCACCACCTCCAGATAGGCGGTGGCGAAAGGGCGCACCTCTTCGATCATTCCGGCATGCACCAGAACGGGATCGCCGTAAGCGTCAGCTCCGGCGCGAGCCGATTGGGGGGCGTGATCGGCCATCCACAACAACAAGGTTTTGCCCTTGATGCCACGCAAAAGCTGGCTCATCCGGGCAGCCCAGGTGCTTTGCAATTCCGCTGCCACCTCAACGAAACGATGTGGTGATACTTGGAACAAGGTTTGCAGCATGTGCCGGGTAAAGTGGAATTCGGTAAAATCCACCTCGCGGTAAATACTTTGGAGCCACGGATTTGCCCGCAAAAACCTATCGTTGCGGCGCGGATGTACTGCATAAAAGCGGTTGCTCAGGTTATGAGCGCCGACAATTTGCACAATGGTCAGATCCGCCCGCGAGGCGATATCCAACACCTCTGGATCGTTCAAGAACACATCCGGCCCGGCGTTCATACAGCCAAGGTTGATCACCGTTCTGTCAGTTGCCGCTGACAAAAGGCTTGCGAAAGGGTCCGTCACGAACTTCCCATAGGTTTCCGTGCCACCGATCGCCACGCAATAGGGCCGCGCAAGGCTTTGCTTTGGCCCCCGAAACAGCAGTTTAGACGCCCCGTAATGACACGGAAAATAATCGAGCGAAAAATCGCTCGGATACGCGTAAGCCATAGCACCCACCCAAATTTCATACACCCAAGACCGAGTGTGGCGCAAAACCCTTACAAATCTCCTAAATCCTGAATTTGGCTTGAATTCTCGTTATTTTCGGGAATTTCCATCTTTGGCCCGCGCGGCCTTGCACGCCCCCCCGTGCCGGGCCTATGGTCTGCGCGAGGCAAGATGCAGGAGCGTGGGTGATGGAGATCAAATCGGTTGGAATTGTGGGCGCGGGGCAAATGGGCAACGGGATTGCCCATGTGTTCGCGCTTGCTGGCTTTGACGTGACCCTGACCGACATCAACCAAGACAGTCTGGACAAGGCTGTTGGCCTGATTGACCGCAACATCGAGCGGCAGGTGACGCGCGGCAAAACCACGCCCGAGGCAAAGGCTGCGGCCATGGCGTGCATCAAAACCACCATGCGGCTGGCCGATATCGGTCCCTCCGACCTGATCATCGAGGCCGCGACCGAGCGAGAGACAGTGAAACAGGCGATTTTCGATGACCTGTTACCGCATCTTTTGCCACACACGATCCTGACCTCCAACACCTCCTCCATTTCCATCACGCGGCTGGCAAGCCGTACCGACCGCCCCGAAAAATTCATGGGGTTCCATTTCATGAACCCGGTTCCAGTAATGCAACTGGTAGAACTGATCCGCGGTATCGCAACCGACCGCCCAACCTATGAATCGCTGCTGACCGTGGTCGAAAAGCTTGGAAAAACCGCGGCGAGTGCCGAAGATTTCCCCGCCTTCATCGTAAACCGCATCTTGATGCCGATGATCAATGAGGCGGTTTATACGCTTTATGAAGGCGTGGGCTCGGTCAAATCCATCGACGAATCGCTGAAACTCGGGGCCAATCACCCGATGGGGCCGCTGGAACTTGCCGATTTCATCGGGCTGGACACCTGCCTTGCCATCATGAACGTACTGCATGACGGGCTTGCCGATACGAAATACCGCCCCTGCCCTTTGCTTACGAAATATGTGGAAGCCGGCTGGCTTGGCCGCAAAACCCAGCGCGGGTTTTATGATTACCGCGGCGAGGTGCCGGTGCCGACCCGATAGGGTCTAGAAATCTTCGCCAAACAAGTTGGCCACCAAACGGTCCAACGCCTCCATCAGCGCTTCGGCTTGCGCGCCGTTGGTCTTGACGGAAATGCTGGTGCCCCGCGATGCGGCCAGCATCAAAATCCCCATGATCGAATCGCCAGACACGCTCATCCCGTCCTTTTCCACCTCAGCGCTGGCGTCAAAGCTTTCCACCACCTCCACGAATTTCGCTGAGGCGCGGGCATGCAGCCCCTTTTCGTTTACAATTTTCAGCACTCGTTCGGTCATAAAACATCCCCGTCTTCGCCCAGATCGAGGCTGTTGATATACTTGCGGCCCGCAGCCAAGGCCAGACTTACTGCATCCGGCACGGCCAGCTCCCGCGATTTTGTCAATTTTATCAGCATTGGCAGGTTGGCACCGTATAAAATGCGCCGCCCCCGCCCGCAGCAGGCCAACAACGACAGATTGGAAGGGGAGCCGCCAAACAAATCAGTCACAACCACCACGCCATGGCCGGTATCCACACTGTCGGCGGCAGCGCAAATCTCGGTCTGTTTCAGCGCGCGGTCATGATCTTCCTCAATCGCCACGGCAATCATTCTGCTTTGCTTGCCCACGACATGTTCCACCGCAGAAAGATATTCGCGCGCCAGCCCCCCATGGGCCACGATGACGATGCCGATCACCCCTGATCACCCTGTCCCATTTGCGGGCTGCACTGCGGCCCTACGTTCCAATTCCCGATGGCGTTTTGCCACTGGCCAGCCTGCCTCTGCAAGCCTTGCCGCGATAAGTTCCGCAACGGCAACTGACCGATGTTGCCCCCCGGTGCAGCCAAAGCCAATGGCCAAATGCGTCTTTCCCTCATCCAACTGCGCGGGCATAAGGAAGAGGATAAGATCACTTACCTTCTCAATAAATTCCGCAAAGCGCGGGTCTTCTGCGATATGGGCTACCACGGCGGCATCGCGACCATCCATCGCACGCAATTCTGGCACCCAATGCGGATTTTGCAAAAACCGGCAGTCAAACACCATATCCACACCGCGTGGCACGCCGCGTTTGTAGGAAAAAGACTGGAAAGACACGGCAAGCCCCGGCGCCTGATTGCTGTCAAACCACAGCGCCACTTCCGCCCGCAGGTCATGTGGTGACATCTCTGTCGTCTCGATCAGGTGGTCTGCGCGGGCGCGGATCGGGGCCAGCAGATCCACCTCCAGCGCGATCCCGATCAGCGGCGTGCCGTCAGGGGCCAGCGGATGGCGGCGGCGGGTTTGGGCGAAACGGCGGATCAGCTCATCCTCGGCGCAATCAAGGTAGATCACGCTCAGCGATACCCGGGGGTTAACCGTCAGCCCATCAATCAATTCGATCAGTGCGGTGGCGTTGAAATCCCGGTTGCGGGCATCAAGGCCAAGGGCAATCGGGCGGCCATGGCTGTGGCCTTCAATCAAGCGCGGCACAAGGCTGAGGGGAAGGTTGTCAATCACCTCATATCCCATATCCTCCAGCGCGTTGATCGCAGTGCTGCGGCCTGCCCCCGAGGGGCCGGTCACAAGAACGATGCGATGTTCAGCAGTCTGGCCGCTTGTCAGCATATTTGTCCGTCAATTCCGCCGCCCGGCGCGGGCGTATTGAATTATTCCATAGGGAAAGTGGCGGTACTGCGCGCCGAATACAAGGTCTATCGCAACGCCTAGCAGGTCGGTTTGGCGTCTTGCGGGCAGTCTTTCGGTTTCCACGCGGTCCAGATCGACCACAAGCCGAAGGGGGGCCGTGTCCAGCGTATCTGCGGCCAGCAGGCCCAGGCCCCGCGCCTCAATCATGCCGCGCAGCGGGGCGGGACAGGACGCGTTTACAACGCCGCCTGCGCGCATCAAAACCGTTTGATCATCCGCGATGAGCTGAGCGCCAAGCGCCATGAGCTGCAGCGCGAGCGCCGATTTGCCCGTCCCAGACGCGCCCAGAATCAAAATGCCCCGCCCGTCGATGGCAACCGCACTTGCATGAAGGGTTAAACCCGCCATCCGCCTAGACCGGAAGGCCCACCACAAAGCGCGCGCCCAGCGGTTCCGAGGTTGCGTCCACAGTGGTCGGGCGGATATTTTCGGCCCAGATCACACCGCCATGCGCCTCAACGATCTGTTTGGAAATCGCGAGGCCAAGGCCGGAATGATCGCCAAACTGCGCCACGGGGCGTTCGGAATAAAAGCGTTTGAACACTTTGGTCAAAGCCTGTTCAGGAATCCCCGGCCCGGTATCCTCGACCACGACCAACACCCGGTTTTCACGCCGCCGCGCCCAAACTCGCACCGCATCGCCTTCCTCGCAAAACGACACCGCATTGGTGATCAGATTGACAAAAACCTGCGCCAGCCGCCCTTCAAGCCCGCGAATGACGATCGGGTCACTGGGCAGGTCGGTGATGAAATCGACACCCTTTTGCTTGGCTTGCTCGCCCAGATAATCCGACAGATTGGCTAGGGTTTTGATGAGGTTGAACTCCTCCTCCTCCTCTTTCACCAATTCGCTGTCAAGGCGGGACGCGTTGGAAATATCGCTAACCAGCCGATCCAGCCTGCGGACGTCATGTTCAATCACAGCCAGCAGCTTTTCGCGCTGGTCGTCACGTTTGGCCACCCGCATCGTGCCCACGGCCGAGCGCAGACTGGCAAGCGGGTTCTTGATTTCATGGCTGACGTCGGCTGCGAATTGTTCGTTCGCGTCAATCCGGTCGTACAGGGCGGCGACCATGCCGCGCATTGCAACCGAGAGTCGCCCAATCTCATCGGGGCGGGCCGCCAAGTCAGGGATGCGCACCCGTCCCGGGGCCATTTTTCGCGCGTCCCGGTCGCGGCCCAATTCGGCGGCGGCGGCAAGATCGGACAAGGGGTTCGCAATGGTAGAGGCCAGAACAAGGCTGAGGCCGATGGAAACCAGCATGGCGATCACGAACATCTGCAACACCTGTTCTCGCTCATGCCGGACCAGTCGGTCAATCTCCCCTTCGGCAGAGGTAAGGGCAATCACGCCCAGCACCTCTCCCGCGCTCCAGATCGGGGTGGCGACTGAAAACAGCGTGCCACCCGCGGAATCCTTCGCCATGTTGGAGCTGGTCTGCCCCGCAAGCGCCGCCGCAAACCCGCTGCGCGCAAGGCTTTCACTGTCCACCTGCACGGCATTGCTTTGCGCGCCAGACAAGACACCCGAAACCGTTTCCCAGATGGCGTTGAGAAAATCGGTGATCAGCGTTGAATGGGTCTTTGCACCATCTGCCGATGCTGCGCGCGCGCGGCCTTCCGCGGCGGCAATCACCTGACCCGATTTATCAAAGACAAAGGCGGCCACCCCCGGCCCGATGGTCACCGCCGAAAGGGTGCCTGCCACGTCGATCCCCGCAGGATCGGTCAAGGCTGTGGCCGAAACTCCGGGCAGCTGCGCCTCAAACACATCCGCAACCAGCTCTGCCTCGGTCACAAGCCCTTGTTCGCGCTGCAAAACAAGGCTGTCACGAAAGGGGTTCATGAACAAGACGCCTGCAACCAGAATAACCAGCGCCATCATATTGAAAATAATGATCTTGCGCGCGAGGGGCGAGCGGTTCAGCGCGACAATGCCGCGCCGCCCGCGATAGCCGCGCAGTTCGGGTTCCACGAAGTCGGCAGGCGCTGTCCAGTCTTCCCCCAAAAGCACGTCACCGCTTTTGCGGCTTTCGGTTTTTTGACGTGACAAGGCAGAAGATATTTGCGGCGCAGTGATCATAGCAACGCGTCACTCTTCATTATAGCGATAACCGATGCCGTAAAGCGTTTCGATGGCTGCAAATTCATCATCGGCGCTGCGCATTTTCTTGCGCAAGCGCTTGATATGGCTGTCGATCGTGCGATCATCGACATAGACTTGATCGTCATAGGCCACGTCCATCAACTGATCACGGCTTTTCACGAAACCGGGGCGTTGGGCAAGGGCTTGGAGCAGCAGGAATTCCGTGACGGTCAAGGACACTTCCTTGCCTTTCCACGCCACCGCATGGCGCAGCGGGTCCATCCGCAACTGGCCCCGTTCCATCACTTTGGTTTCTTCGGTCGTGGCCACCTCGTCGGTGGCAATCGCTTCCTGACGACGCAGCAGCGCGCGGATGCGTTCCACCAAAAGCCGCTGCGAAAAGGGTTTTTTAACGTAGTCATCAGCCCCCATCCGCAAGCCCAACACCTCGTCAATCTCATCATCTTTGGAGGTGAGGAAGATCACCGGCATTTGGGTTTTCTGCCGCAGACGTTGCAGCAAATCCATCCCATCCATACGCGGCATCTTTATATCCAGAACAGCCATGTCGGGAAGGCGGCGGTTGAACGCATCCAAGGCCGATTGCCCGTCGTTATAGGTTTCGACTTCGAAACCTTCCGCCTCCAGCGTCATCGCAACAGACGTCAGAATATTTCTGTCGTCGTCCACAAGGGCGATCCTTGACATGGGTGTTTTCCCTATACTGCTCAATTATTTTTTTTCATTTTCACGTTTTCGCCACAAAGAAGCAACTGATATCTGCGAATCACCCGTCAAGACCTTCTCAGTTGACGACAAAAAAGCGAATGAATGACTAATATGCCTCACTCGCCCACTTAGAGGGCACT
>Ga0209702_10005066_pt1 | contig 18370 bp, 14 predicted proteins | sample FRY01_FD_187210 | JGI IMG/M metagenome (GOLD analysis project Ga0209702, IMG submission 187210) | Freshwater microbial communities from Lake Fryxell liftoff mats and glacier meltwater in Antarctica - FRY-01 (SPAdes) (version 2) | ecosystem: Environmental > Aquatic > Freshwater > Ice > Glacier...
AGAATTCGTATCATTAAATATCGAGGGTCAAAGCATGGAACAAGCGAATATCCATTTGTTATAGATGATGAAGGACTTTCAGTTATTCCTATCACTTCAGCTGGGCTTGAACAACCGGGTACAGATAAGAGGATTTCGACAGGCGTTCCATCGTTAGATAAATTATTCGAAGGTAAAGGTTACACCATAGGAAGTACAATACTTACTTCGGGTACGGCAGGCAGCGGAAAAACAAGTTTTGGGGCGGCATTTGCATTGGCAAGTTGTAAACGTGGGGAACGATGTCTTTTCTTCTCCTATGAAGAATCAGCAGGACAACTCTGTCAAAATATGAAATCTATCGGTATAGATTTAGCGCCATGGATAAAAAAAGGACTATTAAAGATTGTTGCTATCAGACCTTCCTTTCTTGGTTTGGAGATGCATTTACTGAATGTTTATAAGTTGGTTGATAGTTTCAAACCAAAGGCTGTAGTAGTAGACCCAATCACAAGTCTTATTGGAGAAGGTGAAGAGCGGGAGGTTTCATCGATGATTACCCGTATGATTGATCTCTTTAAATCCAAGAGCATCACAACGTTTTTTACAAGTCTTGTTTCTGCACAATTTCAAAGTAACACGAGTGGCGAAATAGGTGTTTCATCTTTGATTGACTCCTGGATTGTTGTGAGAATGGTAGAAGATGATGAGGGAAGAAGACGCACCCGTGAAGTATTCATAGTTAAGTCTCGGGGCACTAACCATAATAGCGATGTCCACAAATTTATTATTAGTGATGATGGAATTATTTTGATACCACATGCTAAATCTGCATCTAGCGGCAACCAGAAAAAGAATTTGGATAAAAATGTTGCTGAGAATAAAAAAATAAGTAACAATCAATGATAACAGTTCAGCCTATATTCATTGTTGGTATTGGTGGCTCAGCCGGTGCGCTGAACGCATTCAAGGCTCTGCTGGATGCAATGCCGCCAGATACAGGTATGTCGTTTGTTATTATTTATCACATGCTCCCACAAGCCCATAGTCAGTTAACTAAAATACTGTCGAGACACACGAAAATGTCGGTCGTCTTGGCTTCTGATGCGATACCGATCCTTGCGAATCATGTTTACATAATTCCTCCGGACTCAGATCTTACTATGGAAAATTATAAGCTGAAATTAATTTCTCCGCGCAGTGGCAGGAACAAACAGGTAGATATGTTTTTTATTTCGCTTGCAGAGGAAATGGGCGCCCGTGCGGTAGGTATTATACTTTCCGGATATGCTGGCGATGGCACTGAAGGCTGCAGGCATATTAAGGCTAAGGGCGGAAAAACCATTACTCAAGACATGTCTGCCGAAGTTGAGCAGATGCCGCTCAGAGCTCAAGCAGCAGGCTGTGTTGATTTCGTTTTGCCAATCAATGAAATTCCTAGTAAATTAAAAAGCCTAGCAGCTGCGCTTAAAACTTAGAAACGATTTGTGAAAATGGTTTACAGATATACGGATGACTACGGATTTACAGATAAGCCGCAAAAAGCTGCAAGCTTCAAGAAGCTTCAAGCCTTAAGAAGCTGCAAGCCTCAAGCCTTAGGAAGCTGCAAGCCTCAAGGGGCTGTAAGGTGCATTCTCAAATAAAGCTTCGTCAATAATATTTAAATTGGCAAATCCATTTTGGAAGTCCTTCAGGTTCCCTTTGTATTCTGCGGTCAAAATCGAAAGAAATATCTTTTGATAAAATTTATCCTGATTAGGAGCATAATCTCCTAGCTGATAAAATGGCCCATTTTGGGATTTATGTTAAGAAGCTATAATATTGATTATCAATTCATAATTAATGTCAGGAATTTTAAAAAGCGCTTATTATTGATTTGTGCGTATTTTTGCCCCCGAATATGTCTAAGATAACCTTCAACAACAAAACCAGTCCATTCTTTGATGCCTTAAGAGAGCGCATTGATACTTATTTCAAGGATGAAAAGATTAAGCAGACCGGTAATATAAAACTGTATTCCAAAACTATCATTTTAGTTTCTGCTGCAGTGATTATTTACTCGTGTTTGGTATTTGCAAATATGCCGGTTTGGTTAGCAATTACTTTTTGTGCTTTGATGGGTTTGACTTTTGCGAGCATTGGTTTTAATGTAATGCATGATGGAGCACATGATTCTTATTCGAGCAATAAGCGTATAAATAAATTGATGTCGTATTCATTGAACCTAATGGGCGGTTCTAGTTTTATGTGGAAAGTAAAACATAATATTGTGCATCATACTTTCACCAACATTGAAGGGGTTGATGATGACATCGACGTGAAACCATTTATGCGTGTGAATGAGCAGCAGGAGCGTTATTGGTTCCACCGTTTTCAACATGTGTATTGGTTCCTACTTTATGGAGCTACTTATTTCATGTGGATTTTCTGGATGGACTTTCACAAATATTTTACAAGAAAGATTGGTCCTACTCCCATTCGCAAGATGAGTGTATCGGAGCACATTGGATTTTGGTTAACTAAATTGGGATACTTAGGATTGTTCATTGGCTTACCCATATTTTTTAAAGGATGGATTGCAACCATTATAGGATACAGTGTCATATTATTTGTGACAGGTTTAACCATCGCTGTTGTATTTCAATTGGCGCACGTAGTGGGCGATTGCACTTTCCCAACACCTGATCCGAACAGCAACAAGATTGAAGAAGAGTGGGCATTGCATCAAGTGCATACTACTGCGAATTTTGCTACTCGTAATCGTGTAGTAAGTTGGTTCATGGGTGGATTAAATTTCCAAGTAGAGCATCATTTATTTCCACGCATTTCTCATGTGCATTATCCTGCCATCAGCAAATTGGTAAGAGAAACTTGTCAGGAATTTAATGTGAAATACATTGAATACCCAACAGTGCTTTCAGCGATTTCGGCGCATGTACGTCATTTGAAAAATTTGGGAAGGCCTGAGTTGGTTGTTGGTCGTTAGTTTTTGGTCGTTGGTTTTTGGTCGTTGGTCGTTGGTCGTTGGTCGTTGGTTGTTGGTCGTTAGTTGTTAGTCGTTAGTCGTTGGTTGTTGGTCGTTGGTCGTTGGTTGTTGGTTTTTGGTTTTTGGTTGTTCCTTTCGTCCAATAGTTAGCGGACTATGCCCAGAGAACAAAATGTTTTTTTAGTTAGAAGATTGATTCGCGATACTTAAGCGACTCATAGAAAATCATCACCATCTTATTTAATCTGTTTTAAATCACCATAGCTTTAGCGAAGGTGATGGCACATTGGGTTTTGAATGGGCTTTAAAATCAGTTTTGCCTCGCCATCAACATGGCAGAGAGAACTCGTAAAGTTTGTGTTTGAGAAGCCTTGATGGGTAAAGCATCGAGATGAGAGAGGGCTTCGGAATACAACTGATCCATTTTTTGCTCAGCGGATTCACGAACTTTTAGTTGATGATAAATGGATTTGATGGCATTTACTTTTTCCTGATTATCATTTCCCTTGTACAACATCCACTTCTGTAATTCTGATAATGAATCGCCGGATGCAGAATTCAAAGCAGTAAGCAATAAAAATGTTTTTTTGTTTGCAATAATATCCCCTCCCACTTGTTTTCCGAATTTTTGCTCGTCGCCATAGACATCTAATATATCATCTTGCAATTGGAAAGCGACACCCAGATTTACTCCGAAATCGTAGAGATGATTGATGTCTGATTCGGAAGCATTTGCTATTTGTGCTCCTATGGCAAGACATGCACCTACAAGTACCGCAGTTTTTAAACGAATCATATGCAAATACTCATCGATAGAAACATTCTCACGATTTTCAAAATCCATATCGAGTTGTTGCCCTTCGCAAACTTCGAGTGCCGTTTTCAAAAACAGTTTCATAACGGCAGGCATTACCGAAGACGGAACATCTGTCATAAGTTGACATGATTTTACAAACATCGCATCTCCGGAAAGGATAGCTACATTGGCATTCCACTTTTCATGAACCGTAGGTTTTCCTCTTCGCAAGGGTGCTTTGTCCATGATATCATCATGCAACAAAGTAAAATTATGAAAGACTTCGAGTCCGAGTGCAGCAGGCATCGCATCGGATTTAGAAGCAGCAAAAATTTCGGCAGCCAATAAAGTCAATGCAGGTCTCAAACGCTTGCCTCCCAAAGCGAGAGTATAACGCAAGGGATCGTACAAGGTGGCCGGGAAGACAGGGAAATTTAATTGTTGAAGTTGGGATTCTATTTCCTTCTGAAGTTGTTCAACAGAAACAGACATTAGGCGATGATCGATTTTTTTGTTGAAATCAGTCGTTGAATACCTTCCTCAAGCGGAGTCAACTTACGTTGTAGAAGCTCCTTCATTAAAGAGATATCTGGACAACGTCGAGTCATATCTCCCTCTTTCAATGCAGGCAAGAATACAATATTTGATTTTGATCCGGAAATCCTAATGATCTTCGTGGCAAGATCAAGAATCGTAATTTCATAATCGGAGCCGATGTTAGCCACTTCGTTTACGATTAGATCTTGATAAAATGCATTCAGACACGCATGGACATTATCATCAATGTAACAGAAAGTACGTGTTTGGGATCCATCTCCATAAATTGTGATATCCTTATTGATCAACGCTGCTTCTAAAAATTTAGACATCACAAAGTCATTACTTTGTTTAGGCCCGTAAGTATTAAAAAAGCGGAAGATGGTATATTCCAATCCGAACTCTTGATAGTAAGCCCTTAAATAGGCTTCGCCAACATTTTTTACAATCGCGTAAGGTAATCGAGAATTTAGCGGAGTGGTATGTTCGTTCTGAGGGAATTCGACAGGCTCACCATACACTTCTGAACTAGAAGAATAATAAATACGTTTCACACCTGTATTCTTACAAAGATCAAGGATGTTTTTAATGCCGTTCAAATCACTTAATACCATGACAGGATTTGCCAAAGTCCGTTTTACACCTACGAGTGCGGCATAATGAAATACGTAATCGAAAGAGAAAGAAGAAAAGATCGCAGATATGTCATTAAAACTATTAACGTCAGCTTTAATAAATCTAACGTTATCGTGTATGGAAATTGGTAGTTTAGATTTCGACCCAGTTAGGAGATTATCCACAATTACCACATAATTCTCCGGATTATCTGCTAAACGCTGAGCCAAACAACTGGCTACAAATCCGGCACCACCGGTAACTAGTATCTTTCTTTGCATAGTAAAATCTTACAAGCTTAATTAATGAATGGGTTTATTCAGGGATACTCAAGTACATTTGACCTTTCATATATCCACTACGAAAATAGTGAATTTTTGAGCAATTTCAGTAAGAATCTAAATAAAAATATTTTACAAAACACCTCTGATTATAGAGGTAAAATAAATTTGGCGAGCACTCATATTACTAAGGTAAAAACAATAATAAAGTTGGCGAGAAATCTATAATTCCTCCGAAAAAGCAAGAAGATACTTACCATATCCGCTTTTTACTAAGGGCTGTGCTAACTTTTTCAGCTGTTTTTTATCGATGAATCCCATGCGACAAGCAATTTCTTCAATACAACCAATCTTCAAACCTTGACGTTCTTCGATAACTTGTACGAATTGGGCCGCTTGCATTAAGGATTCAAAAGTACCTGTATCTAACCAGGCGGTTCCCTTATCGAGGATGCCAACTTTCAATTTTCCGGCATCTAAATAATGTTTATTGACATCTGTAATTTCATATTCCCCGCGCGGACTTGGCTTCAATGATTTTGCAATTTCGATAACATCATTATCATAAAAATATAATCCCGGCACTGCATAATTCGATTTAGGTTTTAGCGGTTTTTCCTCGATACTAATAGCCTTGTTTGTTTTATCAAACTCTACAACACCATAACGTTCAGGATCGGAAACATGATATGCGAATACAACTCCGCCGGAGGGGTTACTATTTTCCTGAAGTAATTGTTCTAAACCTGTTCCATAAAAAATATTATCTCCTAGAATTAAAGCGACATCGTCCTTGCCAATAAATGATTCACCTATCACGAAAGCTTGTGCAAGACCATTTGGTTCGGATTGAATCGCATATTGAAAATTACATCCTAAAGCCTTTCCATCACCCAATAATTTTTGAAACATCACTTGATCATGTGGAGTGGTGATAATCAAAATTTCATTGATGCCTGCCATCATTAACACGCTCAACGGATAATAAATCATGGGCTTGTCATACACCGGCATAAGTTGCTTACTCACAGCGATGGTCAATGGATGTAATCGGGTTCCTGAGCCCCCTGCCAATATAATTCCTTTCATGGGTAATAAAGATTGCTATGGTTATTTAGAAGAGTAGATTTCTTCCATTTCATTGTTACGAAAATAACAAAAAAAAGTTTGAAATAAGCATCCATTTTTTTGCCTATTTGACAATATAAAATTTCTTAATGCAAGGAAATAGTCGAAGCAAAAAAATAAATATTTAAATTTCTTTACAAAATCTCATTGTCATCCTTTCGAATGTCAAGACTTTCATGATCGATATCTTCTTCTTCAGCATTCGTTTCGAAGAGTGGCTCTGCCAAGAAGGCCTTAGTAGTAAGTCGACGTTCTAAGCTTAATAAGAATGCAGGCAATACAATAATATTTGCAATCATTGCCACGAGTAAAGTCACACTTAATAATTTGCCTAAAGATGCAGTACCACCAAAATCAGAGGCACTGAAAATAAAGAATCCAAAAAACAGAATGACAGCTGAGTACACCATACTCACTCCTGTTTCCCGAATGGTTAAAGTCACTGCGTTTGAGATACTGATTACAGGATTTGTACGCATCTCATGACGGTATTTCGTCAGAAAATAAATGGTTTGATCAGAAGCCATTCCAAAAGCAATACTAAAAATCAATATCGTACTTGGCTTTAAAGAAATGTGAAAGAATCCCATCAAACCTGCGGTGATGATCAGTGGAATAATACTTGGAACTATCGAAATCAAGATCATTCGAACAGACATAAAAAGTGTTATCATAATGATGGAGATAAGCACGACGGCTAACAAAATACTTTCCATTAAATTCTTAAACATATAATTATTCCCTTTCAGAAAAATCAAAGAATTTCCGGTGATGGTCGTCTCGTATTTATCAGTCGGAAATATTGAATCTACACGTGGTTGTAATTCCTTCATCAAGACTTCCATCTTCGACGAACCGATATCGGCCATTTGAATACTTACACGGGTTATTTGACGATTGCTATCGATAAAACTTTTAAATACTTGACCTTTTCCGTTCATTTCACCTGCGAATGAAGACATTTCCGCCAATTGCATTGTACCCGGCAAAATATGATATCGCGGGTCATTATTATTATAGGCTTGATATGAAAATTTAATTCCATCTACTACCGACAGCGGCTTAGAGAAAATTGGATACTGACTCAACATTTTTTGCAAACGATTTATTTTTTGCAAAGTAGTTTGCTTTATGGCTCCCCCGGGCTCCAGGGTATTGATAGAGAATTCTAGAGGTAAAACGCCTTTGAAGTTCCGTTCAAAAAATTTCATATCTAAGTAAATTGGATCTTTTACCGGAAGATCATCTACCACAAAGCCATTCGTAGAAATTTTCGAAATGCCGACGAAACTTATTAATAAAATAACGCCGACAGTTACATAAATATATTTTGGGTGCAAATGAATCCATTTATCAACGTTCGACAAAAGCTTATTTAATCGTGGCGCTTGCAAATGTTTCAGATGTTTCACATTCGGAGGAGCCAAATAACTAAACACAATTGGAATCAGAATTAATGAGATGAGCCAAGTGGCCATCACGTTAATGGCTGCTACCAATCCGAATTCCATCAAGATGCGACTATGCGTAAAATAGAAAACGAAAAAACCGATAGAGGTGGTGACGTTCGCTAAAAAAGTTGTGAATCCGATACGCTGTACCATTCTTGCGAGTGCCTTCGCTTGTGAATTATGACGACTGAATTCTACCTGATATTTATTCAATAATAAAATAGAATTCGGTATGCCGATGACAATAATTAAAGGAGGAATTAAACCACTAAGAATTGTGATTTTATACCCGAGCAAGGCGATAATTCCGATGGACCAAACTACTCCTACTCCCACTACAATCAAAGAAAAGAACAATACTTGAAAACTCCTGAAAAACACAAATAACACCACCGCAGTAACTAAGACGGCGAGAATCATAAACAGTTTCATTTCCTCTACCACTTTGGTGGTGATAGCAGTCCGAATATAAGGTAGTCCACTGATATGTACCTCCATCTTATTCGCCTCACCAAAAGCAATTGCTTTTTCCTTTATTAGACGAACAATTTCAATTCTATTCTTTGTATTTAGTTTATTCTTGTTAAAAGTGATTGCCATTAAAGTGGCGCCTGTTTCCTTGTTCTGAATAAACCCATCATAAAAAGGAAGTTTATCAATTTCAGCATGGATACTATCTACTTCCGCTTGTGATCGTGGCATTTGATTCACAATTGGACGCATCTCGAACTTTCGGGATGAATCATTCCTCACCACATTGTACAAACGAGCGAGAGAAATAACTTCCTCAATACCGTCCAGCGCTTTTATTTCCTCGCCGAGTTGATACCAATTATTAAAATTTTTTAGAGTGTAAAAATTTTTATCGGCAACCCCTAAAACCATCACCGAGCCATCTTCCCCGAATCTGCTTTTGAAGGCTTCGTAGGCCTTATAGTCCTCATCTGATTCAGGTAAAATCCGCGCAAAATCATAAGAAAGCTGAATTTTAGTCGCCTTATATGCCATAAATAAAGTTACCGATCCTATTAATACAATGAATAATAGACGATTGCGAAGAATTATTTTGGCGAACCAGGTAAACATAGAAGTGGTAAAAGTATCAAAATTAGGATTGGAAAGTGCTAATTTATGCGATTATTAAGAAAGATAGGAGAACCTTGTTTTAAGGATAAAAGTGAATCAACCACAATAAAAAAGCAAATTAGATTTCATTCATAGCTAGGCATTAGCCTTTTAAAGTAAATCCATCAGAATAAGCTAGAATCATTGAAGATTCATTCTTAACTTTATCGCCGATGAATACGAATTTACGTGATGGAATAAATTTTCTTTTAAAATCAAAACCGAGCAGAATTTTCAATGCGGCAAAAGTTTTATCCAGTTATTATTATTCCAAGTTAAGTGGTAAGCCCGTACAGTGGGGCATGCCCATCGCCTTATCATTTGAACCAACCACGTCTTGCAACTTACGCTGCCCAGAATGCCCGAGCGGATTAAGAGCATTTACACGTCCTACAGGAATGCTGGACGAGCACTTCTTCAAAAAAATAATTGATGAGGTAAAAGACTCCTTATGGTATTTGATCTTTTACTTTCAGGGAGAACCTTATTTAAACCCCAAATTTTTAGAATTAGTAAAATATGCATCACAGAGAGGAATTTACACAGCCACTTCTACCAATGCTCATTATCTTACGGATGAAAACGCGAAAAAAACAATTGAATCAGGATTAGATCGACTAATTATTTCCATTGATGGCACAACGCAAGAAGTGTATGAGCAATATCGCATTGGTGGGAAATTAGAAAAAGTAATTGAAGGAACGAAAAATATTGTGAAGTGGAAAAAGCAATTGGGATCGAAAACTCCGCATATTATTTTCCAATTTCTAGTGGTAAAACCTAACGAGCATCAAATTGCAGAAGTGCATCAACTAGCAAAAGAGTTAGGTGTTGATGAGGTGGGATTAAAAACAGCACAAGTCTATGATTTTGAAAACGGAAATGATTTAATTCCAACCATCGATAAATTTGCGCGTTACAAAAAGCAAAGTGACGGCACCTATAAAATAAAAAATCAACTACTTAATCATTGCTGGAAGTTATGGCATAGTTGCGTTATTACCTGGGATGGAAGAGTGGTTCCTTGTTGTTTCGACAAAGATGCGATGTACAACATGGGAAGTTTACAAGAGCAAAGTTTTAAAACTCTTTGGCAGAATTCCAATTACCAAAATTTCAGAGCTTCTGTTTTACGCTCGCGCGACGAAATTGAGATGTGCAAAAATTGCACGGAAGGAACTAAAGTTTGGGGATAAAAAAACGTCTCTGCTTTTCAGGAGAGACGTTTCAACTTTCAATATTATAATTTTAATGAGAAGTCGAACGCGACTCCGCTGCTTCACGCATCAACTCTTCGATATCTTCAATTTCTACCGGGATGGAAGCCATCAAGTCTACAGGGTCCTTGGTTGTAACTAAAATGTCATTCTCCAATCGGATTCCTAAACCTTCTTCAGGAATATAAATACCGGGCTCACAGGTAAAGACCATTCCGGCTTGCATCGGCTCGTAACGATTGCCGATATCATGCACATCTAAACCAAGAAAATGCGAAGTGCCGTGCATGAAATACTTTTTGTAAACAGGCAATTCGGGATTTTGATTCTTAATTTCATTTTTTTCGATTAAACCTAATTCTAACAATTCTGCTTCCATTAAATGACCCACTTCTACATGATATTTTTCAATCGTATTTCCCGGTACTAACATTTTTGTTGCCCCTTTCATCACTCTTAAAACGGCATTGTACACATCACGCTGACGTTGGGTAAACTCTCCGCTCACCGGAATACAACGTGTTAAATCAGCAGCGTAATTTGCGTATTCTGCACCGAAATCCATCAGGATCACATCACCGGCTTTACAGGTTCTGTTATTTTCATTGTAATGTAAAATACAGGCATTCGGCCCGGAAGCAATGATGGGATTATAGGCATGCCCATTGGCACGTTTACGAATAAATTCATGAATAATTTCGGCTTCAATTTCATATTCCATCACACCGGGCTTTACAAAGCGTAATACTTTACGAAATGCTTTTTCGGTGATCTCCATTGCTTTTTGCATCAATTTGATTTCGATGTCATGCTTTATGGCACGGAGTCCGGCGAGGATGGGACCCAAACGCTCAAAATTATGCGCGGCATAATTCGTCTTCATCGATTGAGCAAAGCGAAGATCACGGTAAGGGACCTCCGAACTAAAACGATCATTTTCATTGATGTTTACATACACATTATCGCAATGATTCATTAACATGGGAATTATACTAGTATAATCCTCCAACCAATAGACGCTTTGAATTCCGGATGCAGCTCTTGCTTCATCTTTTGTGTATTTATGTCCTTCCCAAATGGCAATATGCTCATTTGTTTTCCTCACAAATAAAATTTCTTTGTAACGTGGCAATGGTGCGTCAGGAAAAAGAACAAGAATCGTTTGTTCCTGATCAATTCCACTCAAATAAAAGAGATCTGAATTCTGTCGAAACAAAAAATTTGCATCTCCATTACGCGGCATTTCATCATTCGCATTTAAGAAAGCGATAGACCTAGGTTTTAATTTTGAAACAAAACGTTTTCTGTTCTCAACGAACAAAGAGGAATCGATAGCTGCGTATTTCATTTTGATTATTTTTTAGGATTTGATTTAATAATTTAAGATTCGCAAAGATAAACAATCACATTTTTACCATGCCAAGAACAAGTCTAATAGTTTTTTTCGAACCCTTAAAATTACAAATAAAAAGCATTTCTCTAATTTTATTCTGCCTCATTTAACTTTCCTACTTTGTGGACAAGAAGAAAGCCCATCTAAAAAAAAATAAGACATTCGAAGGGCTTTGAAACAAAATCCAATTAAATTTGTTGCGTTGAAGAGCGATCCTTTGGAGGGAAAAAGCATCAATTATACTAGAATATCTACGAATTATGACAAAATTATTTGAGTTCCTCAACTCATCGGTAGGAAAAAAATGGTTGATGGCCTTCACGGGTCTTTTCCTCAGCCTTTTCCTAATCATCCATGTATCAGGCAATTTACAATTGTTTCAGAATGATGGTGGGATGGCATTTAACCAATACACGGTTTTCATGACCACATTCACACCCATCAAAATTGTTTCTTACCTACTCTACGCCACCATTTTAATACACGCCATCAACGGTTTTTACCTGGTAGCTCGTAACCAGAAAGCACGTCCAGTGAAATATGAGGGCAAGAAAAACAACGGATCTGTTACATGGGCATCCAGAAACATGGGAATTTTGGGAACCATCCTTATGATCTTTATTGTTACTCACATGATCCATTTCTGGTATGAATTCAAGTTCGGGGAGATGGACTGGAAGACCTACGTTGTTGAATCTACCACTGGAAAGATTTTAAAAGAAGAAACCATACCGGCCGCCGAGGCTTTGGCGCAAAACCTTAAGCCAAGCACAATGGATTACATGGGCAATAAAATTGTCATTTGCAAAGACCTTTACGGTGTAGTAGCAAAAGCATTTAAAGATCCTCTTGTAGTTTTATTTTATGTGATCAGCATGCTGGCTCTTTCCCTCCATTTGATTCATGGTTTTCAAAGTTCATTTCAAACGTTGGGAATACGCGGAAAAAATTATCAAGGACTCATCAAAGGAATCGGCACTCTTGTTTTTGCCATCATCATACCGGCACTCTTTGCTGCTATGCCTATTTATTTCTTAACTCGTTAAAAAGACAATCATCGAAATGAAACTCGATTCAAAAATACCTGCAGGCCCACTCGCTGAAAAATGGGACAATCACAAATTCAAATGCAAATTGGTGAATCCCTCCAACAAGCGCAAGTACGATGTCATCATTGTAGGAACCGGATTAGCCGGTGCCTCTGCTGCGGCATCACTTGCGGAGTTAGGCTATAACGTAAAAACATTTTGCTTTCAGGATTCTCCTCGACGTGCGCACAGTATTGCAGCGCAAGGTGGCATCAATGCAGCGAAAAACTATCGCAACGATGGCGACAGCGTGTATCGTTTGTTTTATGATACAGTAAAAGGTGGAGACTATAGAGCTCGTGAAGCCAATGTGCATCGTTTGGCACAAGTGAGTGTCAACATCATTGACCAATGTGTGGCGCAAGGTGTTCCTTTTGCTCGTGAGTACGGTGGTTTACTCGACAATCGTTCATTCGGTGGTGCGCAAGTATCGAGAACTTTTTATGCGAAGGGACAAACCGGACAACAATTATTACTTGGTGCTTACTCAGCGATGAATCGCATGGTAGGTGAAGGAAGAATCAAAAGTTACACGCGACATGAAATGTTAGAAGTGGTGATGATTGATGGACAAGCACGTGGAATTATTGCGCGTGATTTAGTCACCGGAGAAATTGAAAGACACAGTGCACACGCTGTAGTTTTAGCAACCGGTGGCTATGGAAATGTTTTTTACCTGACCACTTATGCGCGTGGCTCAAACGTAACTGCTGCATGGCGGGCGCATAAAAAAGGTGCCTTCTTTGGCAATCCATGTTTCACACAAATTCATCCAACTTGTATTCCGGTTTCGGGCGATCATCAATCGAAATTAACATTGATGTCGGAATCGTTACGTAACGATGGAAGAATTTGGGTACCGAAAGAAAAAGGTGACAAGAGAAAAGCAATTGATATTCCCGAAGCAGAAAGAGATTATTATTTAGAGCGACGCTATCCTTCCTTTGGAAATTTAGTGCCGCGTGATATTGCATCTCGCGCAGCGAAAGATATGTGCGATAAAGGATACGGTGTAGGAACTACAGGACTTGCTGTTTATTTAGATTTCAGTGATGTTATTCATCGCATTGGTGAAGATGCAGTAGCAGCACGCTACGGAAATTTGTTTGACATGTACAAGCAAATCACCGGTGATAATCCTTACAAAACACCGATGATGATTTATCCGGCGGTGCATTATACCATGGGTGGATTGTGGGTTGATTATAATTTAATGACTACCGTTCCGGGATTATATGCTTGCGGAGAAGCCAACTTCAGTGACCATGGTGCGAATCGTTTAGGTGCAAGCGCGTTGATGCAAGGTTTGGCAGATGGATACTTCGTATTACCTTATACTATTGGTGATTATTTAGCGGATGTAGAGAGAAAACCGATTCCGAATGATGGTCCGGAATTTTTAGAAGCAGAAGAAAAAGTAAAATCACGTTTGCAAAAAATGTTAAGCATCAAAGGAAAGAAAACCGTTCATGAATTTCATCGTGAATTGGGATTATTGATGTGGAATCACTGCGGCATGGGACGTACTGCAGAGGGCTTAAAGGCAGGAATTGAAAACATCAAAAAGTTACGTGAAGAATTTTGGAAAGATCTTTTGGTTCCCGGCACTGATCAGGAATTAAATCAAAATTTAGAGAAAGCAGGACGTGTTGCTGATTTCTTAGAGTTGGGAGAACTTATGATGGTAGATGCTTTAGAGCGCAATGAAAGTTGCGGCGGACATTTCCGTGAAGAATATCAAACACCGGAAAACGAAGCGCTCCGTGATGATGAAAACTATGCTTATGTTTCTGCGTGGGAATACAAGGGCGATAATCAGCCGCATGAATTACACAAAGAAGAATTAGTGTTTGAGAGTGTTAAATTAACGCAACGTTCTTACAAATAAAAATAATCAACCTTGCTCCTGTTCCTTCTTGTGACAGGATAAAAAAATAAAATCCTATGAGTGGAAATATGAATCTTACCTTGAAAGTCTGGAGACAAAAAAATGCCGGTGAACGCGGGCGCTTTGAAACCTATGCTGCAAAACGTGTAAGTCCGGACATGTCTTTTTTAGAGATGTTAGATGTGGTGAATGAAGATTTAATTAAAGCAGGAAATGATCCTATCGCTTTCGACCATGATTGTCGCGAAGGCATTTGCGGCATGTGCAGCATGTACATCAACGGACGCGCACATGGGCCTGTGAAAGGAGTTACTACTTGTCAATTGCACATGCGTAGTTTTCAGGATGGAGAAACCATCATCATTGAGCCATGGAGAGCGAGTTCATTTCCGGTCATTCGTGATTTGATTGTGAATCGCCAAGCATTTGATAAAATTCAACAAGCAGGTGGTTATGTTTCTGTGAATACCGGCAGTACCCCTGATGCCAACAGCATTCCTGTTCCAAAGGTAGCTGCTGACGAAGCTTTCAATTCTGCTGCTTGCATTGGTTGTGGCGCTTGCGTGGCTGCATGCAAGAACAGTTCAGCAATGTTGTTTTTATCTGCTAAGGTTTCTCAATATGCTTTATTACCACAAGGTCGCGTAGAAGCTAAAAAACGTGTTGTTGATATGTTAAAAGTTCACGATGAAGCAGGTTTTGGTGCATGCACAAATACAGAAGCTTGCGAGGCAGAATGTCCGAAAGGAATTTCTGTAACGAATATTGCGCGGTTGAACAGAGAGTTTGCGAGTGCGACGTTTTTGGGAGAGTAATTTTCGATGCTAGATGCTCGATACTCGATACTCGATGCTCGATGCTCGATACTCGATGCTAGATGCTAGATGCTAGATGCTAGATGCTAGATGCTAGATGCTAGATGCTAGATGCTAGATGCTAGATGCTAGATGCTCGATACTAGATGCTAGATGCTAGATGCTCGATACTCGATACTCGATACTCGATACTCGATACTCGATGCTCGATACTCGATACTCGATGCTCGATACTCGATACTCGATACTCGATACTCGATACTCGATACTCGATACTCGATGCTAGATACTGGATGCTCGATGCTCGATGCTCGATGCTCGATACTCGATGCTAGATGCTCGATACTCGATACTCGATACTCGATGATAGATGCTAGATGCTCGATGCTCGATACTCGATGCTCGATACTCGATGCTCGATACTCGATACTCGATACTCGATGATCGATACTCGATGCTCGATGATCTGTCTTAGCCTGAAATAGGTTGACTTAGCCTAAAGAAATTTGAAATTTTAAGATGATTTGCAAATTTGAATCTCCTTTTCTCTTCCCTTTACCCTCATAATATTTGTTTTTACTTAGTGAAACGTTAAAAACACCCGCAAAAATGGTTCAAAGCCTTAAAATGCCTTACCTTTGTAGGCGATGACGAAGGAAGTAAAAAAATATTCTTTAATAATTATTTGCATATTGCTTTCTGCATTTAGTTTTAATGCATCGGCGCAGCAATTCTGTGATCCTTGCAAGGATTCTACGAAGATAGAAAATGTTTTCTTTACGTGCAATCAGGATTACAATCCGGTTTGTGCCTGCGATGGAAAAACTTACAGAAATGATTGTTTCGCTTTAAATAAATATGGATTTTATATTTGTGGATATTACAGTGGCATTTGTGGGAGTTTCGATATTGATTTAAATCCGACAGTGATTGATCCCAGCGAAAACACCATCAACATTAAAGCCTATATGAATTCGAACGGGTTTATGAACATCAATGTTTTCAATTCCTATGGTCGCATACAATTCCAGGGAAATTTTCCGATGTCGAAAAACTATTTTCCCGGACCAAGTTTAGGTGCCTACAATACAATTTCTATTGACGTGCGAAGCTGGAATCAGGGGGTATATATTCTAGAAGCTTTTTATAACAACGAAAGAAAAATAATTAAGGTTATAAAAATGCTTTCGAATTATTGATTGAATATTACCTATCGTTTTTCATAGCTAGTTCATTCAGTGCTGCAACATATAATCTTATATCATTAAAAAAAAGGTTGAATTCCTTTTCAAAAGCATCATAATTTTTTTCCAGGAAATAATGTGCATTTTCCATGTTCGATTCGAAGCGTGTGCGTTTCGATAAACCGGTGAGGGCTTTCTTCATTCCTTCAATGGTAGCATAATTGCTGAGCCAATCCTGCGATTCCATAAACTCCAACATATGCATTGCTCTTTCGGGTAAAAGTTCGCTATTCGATCGCATGAGTAGGTAACTATTTGCTGAATATTCTTCGAGGGGAAGATGATGAAACTTCGACCAGTTTTTCGCAAGAAAATGATCAAAGTAAACATCGGATATAACGGGTGCGTATTTACGAAAATCGGGACGCAAGCGTTCGTTGGATTTTGCAACTAAAGGATGTTGGTCGGTGAATGTATCAATCAAACGATGTAAACGTATCCCTGCTAACACATTGCCGCTATACTTCGTAATTGCAGAACCTTTCACGTGATCGGCAATAAAATTTCCGATTTTGATTTCGTTATTGTTTCCGGAAAGGTAAAGGTGGGCGAGGTAGTTCATTTGGTTTAATTCAGCATGCAGAATTAAGAATTAAGAATTTTTTCTGATGTTAAATTCCGCATTCTATAAGTTTTGAAATTCAAATCTTTTGAAGCATTGAAATAGATATTTTATTGGCCACAGATTTATTATTGCTTGCCCGCCGCGTTGGGATGATTATGATTTTTTAAGATCTTAAATAATTTTTAATTCATCCTAAAAAGGTAAATGTTATTCAGAAATGAACAGCTTGGGGCATGTGGCTTGAAGCTCTAAATCACATTTCCTCAAAAGTATTTCCTTGCTTCAATGATCCGCTGGTAAATCCTTTTTTAAACCAATACATTCTTTGTTCAGAAGTACCATGTGTGAAAGCGTCGGGTACTACTCTACCGCTGCCTTCTTGTTGCAGACGATCATCGCCGATGGCGTTTGCTGCTGTGAGGGATTCTTCAATATCACCTTCTTCGAGAATGCCTTTCCATTGATCGGCATAATGCGCCCAAACACCGGCGTAGAAATCGGCCTGTAATTCGAGTTTGACTGAAAGTTGATTGGCTTCTTTTTCGTTAAGTCGTTCTCGTTGTGCATGCACTTGATCCGATGTACCAAGTAAATGCTGTATGTGATGACCAACTTCATGCGCCACAACATATGCCATGGCAAAATCGCCGGGAGCATTGAAACGTTCTTTTAACAAACGATAAAATGATAAATCGATATACAGTTTTTCATCGGGCGGGCAATAAAAAGGTCCTGTTGCTGATTGTTGTGTTCCGCATGCCGACTCCACTACTCCATCGAATAAAACGAGCGTTGGTTTTCGATAAGCTTTTCCAAACTCTTCTTGAAATATTTTCTCCCATACATCTTCAGTCTCTTTCAAAACTACTGATACAAAAACAGCATCGTCATCGTTGGGATCAACAGGAGTACTTTGTACAGAGGTAGCTTGTTGCTGCTGCATCATCTGTGTTAAATCAGATGGATCACCTCCCATAAACAAATAAATAACCACCACTATGATTCCACCGATACCTAAACCAGCTGCAGGCCGACCCATTCCACGACGATCGTCGACATTGCCACTACGTTGACTTCCTCTCCATTTCATGGTGTATAAATTTTATGTTGATGCTATCGAAGGTATAGAATTTAATTGGGACGAAAAAATAAAAATTTTATACATTCTATTTGGTCGCTACTCCGTAGGCGATGTACTTCCAGGACATGGGCGAAACAGCATTTAAGATTAATCCGTCTAAAGAAGCAAGAAAATTTCTCTG
>Ga0209702_10005067_pt1 | contig 18368 bp, 29 predicted proteins | sample FRY01_FD_187210 | JGI IMG/M metagenome (GOLD analysis project Ga0209702, IMG submission 187210) | Freshwater microbial communities from Lake Fryxell liftoff mats and glacier meltwater in Antarctica - FRY-01 (SPAdes) (version 2) | ecosystem: Environmental > Aquatic > Freshwater > Ice > Glacier...
GGTGAAGAATTAAGTGAAGAATTAAGTGAAGAGGGGTATTATGGTCATGAAGACAATGATAGTATCACTAATACCAACATATATTTTAATAGAGGTCATGAAGATGATGAAATGGTTGGATTAGGTCATCCAGTACATGGTGAATTAACTGATTCAGGAGAAAGAACATGGTCAGAACCATACCCTAATGGAGTTGGTGGTGGATTTGAAAATATTGGTGAATCAATTGATGAGACTGAGATGTTATTCAGGAATGCAACCCCAGCTGATGAGGAAACATATTTAGCTATGACCACCTCACAAAACCTAACAAGTGGTAATGGAGGTTGATGATGTGGTAAGGTTATCCGATGGTCGTAGGGGTGTTATACTCGCTACACCATCTGGTTTCATGTCCAATGGTTCCTATGAAGTGGAAGTGGATACTGAAAAACTGTGGGTAAAGGAAGATAAAATACTATACATATTGGATACCGAGTTTGAAGATGATTTAAGTAATTATTTTGAGATTATCTACGATGAAAACGGAATTCACATGATACCAAAAAAATTGGAAGAGATTACTTTATTAGATGAAAATGAAGAATTAAAGTCGATGGAGTTTGTATTAACTGGTGAGAAACATAAAAAAGTAACCTTCCATATTGGGGGTACGAATATATGGACATCAGATAAACCAAAACCCGAAATTGAAATAGAAGATGAACCAAAAAAACATAGATTATTATGATAAAAAGTGTTGATGTAGATGTTGATATAACTATTGATGTGTATGATGTTATTGAGTATATTGAATATTATGCTGATAGGGATGACATCAAAAGGATTGGAAAATCCTTAGGTACAATAATGAATACACCAAATGATGGGTTAATCGATGGGATGAAAAATGAGGTTCTAAAGAAAGCATCTGAAAAATACACTTTGGAACAATTGGAGGAGTTATTAAATATAAAATATTAAAATGGGTGAAAATAAAGATAGATTTAGAATGTATGGACTTTGTCCTTATAATTTGTCCAGAATCCAAGTCGGAATACAATTCGCACACGCCTTACAAGAGTATAATAACAATATGGAACACATAAAAGGTCCAATCATGGATGACTTTAATACGTGGAGACTTGAGGATAAAACCGTTATTTTATTGAACGGTGGTACGTCTATAACCATGGAAGAACATATTGAAAAATTGTTAACAGCTGGTATACACCTTGGTGTGTTTAGGGAACCTGACCTTAATAATATGGTGACTGGGATTGTGTTCTTAGTTCCCGAACAGGTTTATAAAAAAGAAGTTTTTCCAGACTTTACACTCGGGGATGATTTCATGGATTGGTTTAATAGTGTTGGTGGTGAGACTAATCAATATCTAATAACTTTTCTAAGTCAATTTAGATTAGCCTGAATATAGGGGTAAATAATTATAATAAAAAAGATATGAGTAAATTTTGTATAAAGAAAAAAATGATTAACAATGGTAAAATTACTATTGTATTGTTAACCGATGGTCATTCTGAAATTTTAGAATATGAACAAAGGGTTGAAGCTGAGAAATTAGTTTTAGTGATGAATGCTAATTCCGATAGTAACTGGGAGTATGATGTTTTCCCGATAGGTCAATGAAAAACTTAACCACCCTTGGAAACATCCAACAAATAATATCTAACCACACTAATTGTGTCATGGATGGTAGTAATCCTACGTATTTAGACCCCGAAAGGACGTACCAACTCTTAAACCAAGTTAAGTTAGATTGTACTTTAAATTCTGTTAGGTTATATGGTCTAACATTTGAACAGTTTGGTTTAGTTGAATCCGATTTCGGTGATTTCACACTACCAATAATAACGGAAATTAAATCCTTTGAGACACTTGAGGCTATTTACAATTTTCTATTAGATAATTTACACAGTAATCATGAGGTGTATGTATATTCAATAGGGACAGTTGAGATTATTGACGCCACACGTCCCTCACCTAAAATTTTGTACCTATTAACATTTAGGTGTATAAATAGACATATATGGAGGGAAATGGCTAACCGAGCTGAAAATTTAACACATACTCACGTTACAACAGATGTGATAGAGGAGGAAATAGAACTAAAACCAAAACTAACTAAACCCAAAAAACATAGGTTTATTTAGTTTATTTAGTTTAATGTTCGTACATTGTGGTATATCCTAGTTAATTTAGATATTTACGAGTATGGATATTAGAAGAATTATTAAACAAACATTAAACGAAGTGGCTGGAATATCATTTGAAGTTAGGGTGTGGGCACAAATCTTATCTAATGAGATAGGTAGGTTAGTTGGTGAAGCTGATAACATTCTCGATGACAATTCTGAAGATGACACAAATGGGGGTCTTCAAATGTTCACAAGATGGAGAAGTAAACCAAAAGCTGATATTAAACAATTAATAATTGAAGGTCGGGATTTCCCTGAAGCTTACGAAAAGTTTTCAGTGGATAAATGGGTTTTCAATGATGCTAATAGAATTGAGTACGACCATAACCAATCGGGTTACGATGATAATGGTGAGTATGTTGTTATATTTAATGTACCAATAAGGGGATTGGATATAAGAATGTTTGTTCATGAGACTAAACATGCTTACGACGATTGGAATAGATTAAGAAACGGTGGTAAATCAATTAAAGATAGTTGGGAAATTAAAAACATATACACAAAAGATTTTGAAAAATTAATACTTGGGGCGTCAAGTCAGTACCCACAATTAATGAGTATCATTACGTCATATTATTTAGCTTCTAAATTGGAGACGCCCGCTTATCTAGAAAATGAGTTTGACAGTCCTAAAATTGGTTCATATAAGATGGTATCAAAAAAATTAATGGACTTTAATATTAGTTCATATTATAATAAAAAAGGTGATTTAGCTAGGGGATTAGAAGACGAGTTTACTGATATGTTAATTAAGTATGACATACCTTTATTCAGGAAATTCAGGAGTGTAGATGATTTTTTAGTTTACACAGAAAAATATTTTCACAAAAGAGGGAGACATATCATGAAAAAAATCGATAAAATGTTGTATATTCATGGAAATAACGAAAGATACCCAACGAAAAACGAGATATGATGTTTGGAATAAATTTTAGTTTACTAATGAATTTAACGATGTTACCGTTATGTTACGCAATGATTATATACCTAACGTCACCATATGGGACAATAGGTATTAAAAGAGGTTTTAATCACATCTTGGGGGGTATCTCTTCGGTCTTAGTTGTAATGTTAATTTTCTTAGTTACCCCCGATATTAAAAATGATTATAGCCCATTCGTTAACGCTTTTTTTATAATAGGTCCAAGAGAGGAACTATCTAAATTAGTGGTATTTTTAATTTTAGGTCGAATTAGTCGTAGAAAAAATGAACACCCAATGGCAACCATGTTCTATGTGGGTATGATTGGTTTAGGTTTCGCTGTTGTTGAGAATGTTCAATATGTTGGGATGTATGGTGAGAGTATATTAGGCATTAGATTGTTCACAGCTACCATAGCACATATGTTATTCGGTATGTTTATGGGATATTGGTTGGCTAAGGGTAATCTCGACAATGGATTAGGTAATCGGTCAGTGTTCGGGGTTATTGTACACAGAGACCCGAAGATTAAGGGGTTAATTTACACATTTATTGGGTTACTGGCAGCAATTGGTTACCACGGACTATGGAATTATAACCTTATGATTTCATATAGTGCCTATGGTGATGGTTTTACAGATGTTTCATCCAACACGATAATGATTATGTTAATTGTTTTCGGGTTAGTTGGTGTTAAATTTGCTGGTGATGACTTAAATGCTAGTTACCGAAGACAATTAAAAAACTAAAATAGATAATACATTAAAGTTTTTACATATTTATCAATAAACTGATAGATGAAAAAACTACTATTTGATATCATTAGTTGTTTTAGAGAAACAACCGATAAGGACATTAAACATGTTCGGTATTATAACGCAATGGGTTAGGAAATAGAAAAACCTTTACTTGGTTATTATATAAAAATTACGACATACATTGATGACACAAAAATAATAAATAGAATACACCTGATTAATTAATAATAAAAAATTAAAGGTTTATTTTAGCATATTTATAATTAAAATACACATATGAAATTTAAATTAACTGACATATTAAATAATACCATTCTTTTGGAAGGTAGACTTGAGGACATGAAAGCTAAATATGAAGGTAATGATGATGTCATTGATACACTATCACAAGGTGACCCATCAGATAATAATAAATACCTTGGTTGGATGGCTAAACAATATTTTAATCAGGATTATAAGGATAGTGATTTAATTATTCAAGTTGTTGGTAAATTTAATATCAGTGGTGATAGACTTAAAAAACAAGGATTCCCATCTGATATTAACCAATACAAAACACTATCAGAAGTAGAAGACGTTTTTGGTAAATTATCTAGACGGGATGCACCATCAAAGAAAGAATTAAAAGGTTATGGTGAATTAGTTTACGATGGACCTAAACTCTATATAATTGCCCCAAGAAATTGGGAAGGTTCATGTAAATTTGGTGCAGGTGCTACATGGTGTGTCTCTATGACGGATAGGGATAGTTATTGGAAACAATATTCAGAACATTCATTATTCTATTTTGTAACATCAAAAACATTACCATCTAGTGATACTTCATATAAAATAGCAATCCAAAAAAATATGAATAATGGTTCAAACACATATTGGGACGTTCCTGATAATAGTAGTAAAACACCACAAAACTCTGACATCACACCTGAAATATTAGCTATTGTAGAGGAACATTCTATTGAGATTAAAAAATACATACATAAAAAACTTATCGAGGATATGGTTTCCGGTGTCCCTTCAACATTAACATATGTGAACATAATGAAGACTAAGGAATCTCTAACCGATAAACAATTATTTAAGATTATTATGAATGACATCACGGTCTTAAATCCTAATGAGGATAGTGATATTTTTAGATATGTTGTTAAGAGACTTAACACCGAGAACACAATTAAGTTATTAAAAACTAGTTACAGTGACTTCACTAAGTTATTAGGTAACGATAAAATACTAACGTGGGTTGATGAGAATACAGAAAGACTAGAAAAATTAGAATTAGCTTCTTCACTTAAAGGACACCTTAAAACTGTGTCACCTAATATTCGTAGTAAAATACAGAAATGGGGAATGACCGATGAAGCGTGGGTTGCTTATGAAACAACTTCACAATATGTATATCTTGGGGATAAAGAAACACAACGACCAATAGGTGAAATCTATGTAGTAGATAAGTTTGACTCATCATCATATGAGGTTATATCCCAATTAAGATTAAAAATGAAACATAAAGATGTTTCATTATATGGTGTTAATTCTAAAAAAGATGAGTTATCTATGTATTTAGATGGTAATGTACCTGATGAAGTAATGCGTAATATAAAAATAACTAGAATACCTGAACCAACTACTAGATAATTTAAAAATAAAAAAAAAAGAGGATTATATTAATAATCCTCTTTTTTGTGCATATTTATTCATAAGATGAAAAAGTTAATTAAACGTATATTAAAAGAAAATGAATTTGATTGGTTGGGTGATATCGATAGTCAACAAGCACTAGTGAATTTACGTAATAATTGGTCAGAATTAATGGCTCAATATATATTAGGTAACAAAGAAGAAACTGATGAGGAAACTGATGAGGTGTTTATGACAGAGGTGTCTGAAGCGAAACGAACTGAGATAGGTGAACAACTTTTTTATTTTTTATCTGCGGAAGGGTTCGATGATGTTGATTTAGTTAATGACAAGGTTATTTTAACAGTTTCAAGTTGGTATGACTTTGTTGAGTTATTTGAGGACTGCCGTGATAGTTATAGTATCTGTAGGGGTTTCGCTAAAGAATTATTAAATCCAAATGAAGGGTATTTTTCTGATATATATGACACATATGGTGATTGGGGGGATTATGTTTGGGGTGAACTTAATGATAAAAATAAAAAAATTGTAATAGAAGAGTATGTTAGTAAATTCATTGGTTATGAAATGACTGATGAGGATGGTGATGACTTTGAGTTGACCCAAGAAATTTACGACGAACATAAAAACGATTTTGACTACATGGGTGATTTAATTAAAAATAATGATGACTTAAGGGATATCAAAAATGATTTAGCTAATGCTTATGACTATGCATATAATTCAGTAATATCAGATGAGTTAGTTGATTCAGCTACTGAACCCATACTCGATATGTTTGGTAAAGGTGAATGGACATATACGAATATAACAACACCACAGGGGGAACTAAAACCAATCACTAACTTAGAGTTCGACATCACCCACATGTTTTGGGATTTCATTAAAACATATTTTACAAAATTTGAAAATATGAATGACGACAGAGAGGTCGAGTTTCAATATAATTCCTTTATTGAAACATGTGGTTTATTAATGTATGATGGTGTATTTGGTGATGAATTTAATCCGAGTTATAGTGATTACCCTGACGATAATAAGGTTATTAGTCTATTCAATAGTGACACCTTCCAAAACGCATTTTAAGATATGAAAAAAATAATAAAAGAGAATGAATTTGATTGGGCAAGTGATGACCAATTCAGTTGGATTAATGATATACCCGAAATTAAACTAGGTGATTTTTTTACAGAAGGAGATGTCGCCTTTGAAGATGATGGGGATTATATAGTTAATGTTATACCTGGTAAAGTTATATACACATTAACATATGATGAGGTTATTGAATATATTTTCGATGGTGATGATGAGGACTATGTACTTGAATCTTTAATTAAGTGGGGTTCTTTTGGTTATGGTTGGGAAAATGAAGTCGATTCGGATGAAGTTAATTATTTAGGTTCATATTTTAGTGATGAACAAGTCAAACTATTCCAAGATTTATTAACTAGACTAAGAATACAAGTAAACCTTAGTGAATTAATTGAAAAACAAAGCCTATCAGAATTAAATAAACCATTAGATACATCATTTTTAAGTGATGGGTATAACTGGGAGGAGTTTACTAATGTATCACTTTACGAAATGGGTTTGGCTCTAGATAGTTCTCGTCAAACATCAACACTTACCAACTGGGATACTCTTTTGGAAGAAAACAATATTGACTTAGAAAGAGTAGGAGATAATTATAAAATTACAGTATCACTACCTTTTCAAAATGAAAATAATTTAAGTGAGATATTAAGTGATGGGATAGGTGGTATTCTAGAGGGTGATTGGACCAACAATTATTATGATAACTATGACACCAGTGAAGCTAATACACCCATTAGTGAAGGTATTGAAAACCTATTAGAGTTTTATGAAAAAAAGGTTATTGAATTTGAAATTGGGATAAGGGATTATGAGGAAAACGGTGGGTTTGACCAAGGTTTTAATCAAAATCAAATTAAAATGAATTTTGAGGAGATATACAAACGAAAATTAAACCATTTACTAAAAGAAGATGATTTTGATTGGATTGATGATATTAGAGGTGTTGAAATTGGTGACCTATTTACTGAAAAAGAAGTTGTTTATGAAGAGAATGCAAATTTTAAGGTTAATGTTTTAGAAGATGAAATTGTTTATAATTTAGAATATGATGAATGGAATGAAATGATTAACGGCGGTTATGAAGATTGGTATTTAAAATCTTTAGTCACTGGTGAACCAGACACTTATAGTGATGACGTGGACGATGAAGAATTGAATTATATAGGTGGTTACATAAATGAGGTTAATCAAAATAGGTTAAAAAATATTTTAAGTCAGATTTTACATTCCGAAGATGATGCTTCACTACTTTTCACTACAGCTATCGGAGGTGAATTTTATGAACTAGAACCATACATCGGTACTGATTTTTATTTTGGTCGACACGATTGGGAAGATACTTTGCAAGATTGTTTATCTGAGATTGGTATGACTATTGAAAGGAATAGGTGGAGAGATTTAAGAAATGACTATAACACCAAGTTAAAAAAACATAATGTAACACTTGAATATTCACACTACTGGGATGCTGTATCAATGAGTGTTCCGTTTCCTTACGGACCAAGAAAAATAAATAATGTTAGTGAAATTCTTAATGTTTTAGATAACAATGTTTTTAGAGAGGAATGGTCTGACGTATATCTTAACTCTTTCGACACGGGTGGTGTTGAGGAACAAATAAATGTATATATGGGTTCATTTTTAACCCAACTAGAAAAAACATTGGATGATAAGTAAATTACATGAATCCGCTGGTGTTTCTTCTGTTGTTAGGGAATGGACCAATATAATCTATGATGGGATTATGTCATCAAATGAACGTGATAGAATTATTATAGACGGTTATGACCATTATGACACATATAAAGAATTTGGTATTGATTACCTTGTTATTGATTTTTATGATAAAATAACTGGGTATGACACACAAAAATCAGGATATGATAAGGATGGGTATTATGTTGTACTTCTTTACATCCAACCACAAATATTAGATGGTCAAACCAATTATGACCTTAAATCTGCCTTAAACCATGAGTTAAAACACGCCTATCAAGACTATATGAGAGTATCGAAGGGTTATGGTAACATAGATACAACTAAACAAGTAAAAGAGTTTTACACGGATGATTTTATAGGTCTACTAAATAACCCACAACACACAGGACCAATCAAAACAATATTAAAATACTACTATTATTTATCTAATTTAGAACGAGATGCTTATCTTGAAAATGTGTATGACCAACAAGGTGACTACACAAAAAAAATTAGAAGTATTTTAAGAAAAGATTTCCAACAATTTAAACAAAAAATGTTACAAAGTAGTTGGGATAACATCACCCAATTAAATATACCATTACTTAACAAGTTTAATACACCTGAGGAGTTTATTGATTATAGTGATAAACGATTAAAAGGTGAGGCTATTAAAGTAATGAAAAAAATAAATAAACTAAAATACATCCACAATAAATAGTTTAATTAAATAATTAGTCATATCTTTACATCAAAACATTTAATAATGGGTTGGTTCAGTAAGAAAAAAAAAGTTGTAACACCATATACCCCACAAGGTAGACTTGGTTATCATCGTATAGCGGATGGTGACTATAATTACACTATGGTTGTTGAAGAGATTGGTAAAATATCCTATAGGTCAAAACTTAGGATACTTGAAATTGATATAGATATAGACTGAAATAAAACCAAAAAACAATGTCTTAATCGTTGGGGATTTGGTACTTGGGTTCGAACCGATTTCATACATTGGGAGACACTGGATGAAAAACTAATTAGATTAAACCAAACACCACCAAGTTATTTAATGGATGAAGATGACCTCATAGTGGAAACAAACTATAGGGTATTAACATGACATAATTTTATCGAAAATGATTAAGAAAAAACAAATTTACAATTTAGCTTTGGAGGAGAACTTTTTTGCTGTGATTACATCAAGTAATGAGATTAAAAAAACAGTTAAGGAAGGTAAACCATCTATTTCATGGGAAAAAGAAAAGGGTACCATGATTTCGTGGGTATATAGTGAAAAAAACGCATCAAACCAAAGAGATAATGATTTTGATGTAATTAAAAGTTATAAATGATGTGGTTGTACCTGAAATATCTGACAATAACGGTACGAATTGGAAGTTAGATTTTAGGTCAACGAAACAAAAAATAATATCCGTAGATGAACGTACACAAACATTTCAATCTATATGTGTTGATAATGGTAAACAATGGTCGAATAAGTTTGACCAAGCCAAGAAACTCATATGGAATGATACTAATTCACTAAAACACACCTTTTTAAAATAAGGTAATACATAACTCTTTGGCTTGATTTTGTATTTATTATTGTGTATTTTAAATTTAAATGATAAAAGAAGGAGATATATTAGAGGGGAAACTATCCATGGTTATGAATGGTTCCGCTTACTTAATGAATGACGAATTAGAAAAAGACGTTTATATTAGTAGAAAACGTGTGAACAAGGGTTTACACATGGATGTAGTTAAAGTAGAAATAACAAAAATAAAAGATAGTGGACCCGAAGGTAAGGTCATAGAGGTCTTGGAAAGGTTTAAAACAACATTTGTTGGTACATTGGATGTATCAGAAAAATACGCCTTCCTAATAGCTGATTCCAATAAAATGACCAAGGATATATTTGTACCTTTGGATAGTATTGGTCTTGCTAAGAATGGTCAAAAAGTTGTTGTTGAAATGACTGAATGGGATGATGAACACAAGAACCCAAGAGGTGTGGTTGTTGATGTATTAGGTGAGGTTGGTGACAACGACACGGAGATACACTCAATACTTCATGAATATGGTTTACCATATAAGTTTGAGGATAACATCGAAGATGAGGCTAATGAGATACCATTACTACCTGACGAAGAAGAAATAGCTAAAAGGAAAGACATGCGTAATGTGTTAACATTTACAATTGACCCTGACACAGCAAAAGATTTTGATGACGCATTATCAGTTGAGTGGATAGAGGGTAAGTTAACCGTTGGTATTCATATAGCTGATGTATCACATTATGTAAAACCTAAGACTAATTTAGATGATGAGGCATACAATCGAGGGACCTCTGTCTACTTGGTTGATAGGGTTGTTCCTATGTTGCCTGAGAGGTTATCAAATGGTGTTTGTAGTCTTAGACCACACGAAGATAAACTAACTTACTCAGCAATATTTACATTAGATAAAGATGGTAAGGTTGAAAAAGAGTGGTTTGGGAGAACAGCTATCAATTCAGACCATAGATTTACCTATGAAGAGGCACAACATATAATTGAGAACTCGATGGGTGACACCCCATTTCAAATTGATACAGATAAAGCTGGTATGAATGGTGTTGATGAAGTATTAGTAAATTCACTAAGTAACGCTATCAAACAAATTGATAAGGTAGCTAAAAAGATGAGAAAGAAAAGGGGTTCATTAGAATTCAACGGACAAGAACTTAAGTTCAAGTTAGATGAAAATGGTAAACCAACTGACGTAATCTTTAAGATACAAAAAGACGCTAATAAGTTAATTGAGGAGTACATGTTATTAGCCAATAGACGAGTAACAAAGTTCTTAAACATGAAAAAAGTACCCATGGTTAATCGAGTACACGATGAGCCTGACCCTGATAAATTATCAAGTCTTAAGGACTTCATATTACAATTAGGTTATGATATTAAGATAAACTCCGTTGAGGAAATCAAATCAAGTCTTAATCAATTACTTAAAGATGTTAAAGGTACCTCGGAAGAGAATATAATTAATAACTTGGTGGTTAGAACAATGAGGAAAGCTGAATACTCAACTGAAAATATTGGTCACTATGGTTTAGGTTTCGAAGATTATGGGCACTTTACATCGCCAATTCGCAGGTACCCGGATGTCATGTTGCATAGGATACTAACAAAAGTACTGGAAAATAAAGAACCACAAAAAGAAACTAAACTAATACCTAAATGCCAATATTTATCTAAGAAAGAGATTGTCGCACAGAAAGCATCTCGTGATAGTATCAAATATAAACAATGTGAGTTTATGGAGGATAAAATTGGTAAAGTATATAAAGCAGTTGTTGTTTCAGTTGTTAAATATGGTTTATTCGTTGAGATTAAGGAAACCAATTGTGAGGGTCTTATTAGACTAAGTGATATCGATGGTGATACATTCGTTGTGGATGAGACAAATCATTGTGTTAAAGGTTTTAACACAGGTGAAATTATACGACTTGGTGATGATGTAAATATCGTTGTTAAGTCAGTCGACATAGAGAAAAAAAATATTGATTTAACATTAATTAGATTATAAAATGGTTAAAAAACAATGTAAAGAGTGTCCTTGGAAGGTTAAAAGTGGTAATAACACCACTATAACAACTTTTGCTAAGAAACACAATAAACAACATAATTGTCATATGACCTCACCCGAAAGTTTATGGGATGTAAATGATAAGTGTATGTGTGCTGGTAGTAGAAAAGAAATTAATCAACTAAAAGAACAGATTAAATATAATATATCAAATGACTGAAGACGAAAAACAAAAAATAGGGCAGATTAAACATAGTGTAACAGCTATCATATTGAATGATAAGAACCAAGTTTTGGGTGTTTCAAGAAAAGATGACCACGAAGATTTTGGGTTAGTTGGTGGTAAAGTTGATAAGGGAGATATCTCTTTGGAAACAGCAATAGCTAGGGAAGTTATGGAAGAAACTGGTTTAACAATCAACACTGATACCATGGTACAAATATTGTCAATGCACAAAGTTATGAGTAATGGTTATATGGGTCACACATATGTCATTAGGGATTGGTCAGGTGAGATTAACACTAACGAACCACACGTTGTTAAGTGGTTAACTTTTGCTGACATGGAAAAGGGTTCTTTTGGTGATTGGAATAGAATTGCTAAAGAAAGTTTACAATCTATTGGTGTGAATGTGATTTAGTTGATATTTATATACATGGATATTAAGTTTATTATAAGAGAGGAAATCAATAATTCCATATTGGAAAAAGAAATTATTGAGGAGAGTTTTAAGGAATGGGTAGTTGCTGGTCTTATGACATTAGCTTCGTTAGGTGGTGTTAAAGCACAAAATGTTGACAACATCACACAAAAACATATAAAATCTGCTGAGTTGGTTCAGAATAAATTACAGAGTGGTGATGAAGATGTTTTAACGTATTTCACAAAAGCTGGAATTAAAACAAACAAAGAAAACCTAGATAAACTTAAGAATACTAAAATTAAAAAAGACACTGAGGTTGATAGTACAGAGGCTAATAATACTTCATCATTACGAAGTAAATTAAACCAAGGTTATGTTGTATCAAGTGTGGATATTAAAAGTGATACAATATACCCAAACACAACCAGTGTAAATCTTTATGTTCAAGATACAATTCCATTTGATTTTAATTCTGATAATATGTTTGTTACTGGTGGATTTGATATCAACAATGAAACCAAACAAGAACTACAATCAGCTGTTAGTGATATGAAACAAGAAGGTGTTCGAATTATCGGTATTAAGATAATTTCCTCGACTGATACAGAACCCATTAAAATGGGTAATGATAAATTAGCTCAATTGAGAGCTGAAAGTGTTCAGTTATATTTAAAACAACTGGGCGTTGATATTCAAATGGATATTAACACAAAACCAAACCAAGGTCCTAATGTGTATACTAATGGGATGAGTAGTCAGGAAAGAATACAAACCCGTTCAGAAACACAAGAATATCGATTTGTTAATGTGTCTTTTATTGTTGTTGTTGATGTGATTATTAATAGTGATGGTAAAACATCTTACCCACCACAAATACAGAAAAAAGTAACCTATAAATTAGTTAAATTAAAAAACATTTCTAAATCAGGTGGTCATTATAAGTTTAGGTTTAAAATACCAAAACCAAAAATAAAAAAGTGTTCAGCTAAGACTAAAGATAGTAAAGGTCGGGTTAATATAACTAAATGTACATATTTCGACATGGCACAGGACCCGTATTAAATACCTACACAAAAGGGCACCAACACTAAGGTAAGGATTTTTTTCGACATGGCAATGGACCTGTAAATATATAATAGAGCACCAATTAATTATTCAAAATTAATTACACCAAAACTAATTGTTAAATAACCTGGTTCTTCACTATCAAAATGTTTTGTTTTACTTTGACCGAACATAATCTTATTCACTTTATTATCCCTAAATCGTATATTTTTAATCGATGTGTCAGCCCCCATATATTTATGGTTTTTATTTAACATATTTTTATTATGTTTTGGTGATGTTGACCACATGTAAACCATGTGTATTTTTATATACTTAATAACATCCACATGTTCATGTACATTAAATGCTGGTAACCCATAATATTTATCTAAAAAAACATCAAAACCAAGACTAGATGTTATTAACCCAACCCACACAACATTCTCCCAACCTCCTTTCGGATTATGAAAAATAAAAGTAGTATCACCAGTTTCTTTTTTCTTCCTAACCAAAGTATCTATTTGAAAGGTACTACGTTCCTCAGTGAGTTTATCACTCCACTCAACAGCTCTAACATGATTAGCAACTCTATACACATTTACATACCCAAACAACTCCTTGTCTTGACCATATGTTGATATTGATATAAACAATATAATATATTTTATTAAGTTTTTCATGTTATTCAAAATTAATCACACCATAAGTTGTCATATCTAAAAATGGTTTAGTTGTGTAAGTTGTGGTTTTACCAAACATTGTTCGTTTATTATCTTGGTATTTTACATCTTTAATTGATGTGTCAGCCCCCATATATTTATGACTTTTATTTAGTAGGTTTTTATTATGTTTTGGTGATAAAACCCACATGTATACCAAATATAGTTTGATATATTTATTTGTGTCAACCAATGTAGTTGGGTTAAATGGTGGTGTATCATAATACTTATCTAAAAAAACATCAAACCCCTTTTCACTAACTAATTTAGGTATTAAAGCAACATTCTCCCAACCCCCTTTCGGATTATGAAATAAATAAGATGTGTCGCCAGTTTCTTGTTTTTTGGTAATGAGTAGATTAATTAAGTATGAACTACGTTCCTCAGTGAGTTTATCACTCCACTCAACAGCTCTAACATGATTAGCAACTCTATACACATTTACATACCCAAACAACTCCTTGTCTTGACCATATGTTGATATTGATATAAACAATATAATATATTTTATTAAGTTTTTCATACTACAATATAAGGATAATCAGTCAATAGGCCAAATTAATTTAATAAAAGTTTAGAAAAATTTGTGTATTTAATATATTTTTGTTATATTTGTTCAAAATAAATAGATATGAGTAGTTTAGAAAATGAAATAAAAGAAGAAATAACCACTATATTGGATAACAATGTAATGGAACTTTATTACATGGTGAATGGGATATCTAAGGAAGACATACCACTAGTCATTACATCAATTATGGACATGATATCATTTAAATTAGATAATAAAATCAAATAAATAAAAAAACATGGAGACAATTATATTTTTTTTAGATGATAGAAAGGATTTTTCTGATGAAATTTTCAAACAAGTGTTAAAAATGGGTGCTGATGTGACACTACCATTTGGTGACGTTAATACTGAAATTTTTTCAGATGGTGAAGTTAGTGTAGATTTTAAGACCTCGGTGAGGGGTAAACGAGTTTATATTGTATCATCACCCGACAACTCAGATAAACTAATCCAATTAAATATGGCAATTGATGGTGCTAAAAGAGCAGCAGCTAAAGAAATCATACCAATCATACCATATTTTCCATACGCAAGGCAAGATAAAAAAGACAAAATTAGGGGGTCAATAGGGGCTAAAGTTGTTGCTGAAATGATTGAGAATAGGGGTGCAACCTCCATTGTTACATTTGACCTACACGCTGACCAAATCCAAGGTTTCTTCAATATACCAGTGATACACATGGAAGGTAAATACTTGTTCGCTGAAAAAATAAAAGAACTTTACGACAAAACCTCAGGTAACTTGGTATTGTGTAGTCCCGATGCTGGTGGAACTAAACGTGTGAAGGGTGTTAGAGACCGAATGAGAGAGAAATACAACATAGACATTCCAATGGTTATGATTGATAAAACAAGGTCTAAGGCAAACGAAATTGATGAGATGGTTTTGATTGGTGATGTAACGGGTAGAGACATTCTTATAGTGGATGATATGGCTGATACATGTGGGACATTAATTGAGGCATCTAAAAACTTATTAGAAAAAGGTGGTAAATCCGTTAGGTCAATTGTAACACATGGCGTTTTAAGTGGTCCAGCAATAGAAAGACTATATAACGCCATTGAAGATGGTGTGTTAATGGAGTTTATATGTTCAGACACACTACCAATCCAAGAATGGGTTACTATTATACCTAAACGAATTAAAACCAATACTTTTATTACAACAATATCGTCATCTAATCAAATAATTAAAGCAATACAAGCTATTAATTTAAACACAAGTGTTGAAAATTTAAAGAAGTCATAAGATGGATAATTTTAATGGATTATTAGGTTTATTATAAAAAGTATTGTATCTTCGTGATAATAAATAAAACTAAAAGATTATGGGACTGAAAGTGTTTAAGGAATGTTGTAAAAATTGTTTACTATCTGAAGATAGAATTGTAAGTCCAAAAACGGTAAAAGGAATTATAAAAGATTGTGTTGAAAAACAAACACATTTTATATGTCACAAATCGGAAGATGATGAAGAAATAGTTTGTAGTGCATTTTTTAAAACTATGGGTCATAAAAGTCAAATGGTTAGGATAGCCGAAAGATTAAATGTTTTAGAATTCGTCGAACAATTAGATAGTAAAAAACTAGTAACATATAAAGAAATAAAAACACTTAAAAACACTGAAAAATAATAGTTATGACAACAATAATCGTAAGTAAGACAATTTTCCCTAAGGAACCAATCCACAACATAAATAAGTGGTTTGAGTATATTTCAGAACAAGTTAAAAAAAATAAATACAATGAAAGTAATAAGAATTAACACACCCGAGGGTCAGTTTGAGATTGATTTGGAAACGGTAGCTGAAGATAGAGCTGAGTACTATGCTGAAAAAAACAACCATAGTACGGATAGTATGGAGTGGATGCAAGACATTGATGATGTCATGGATAGTGGTTATGAGGGTATCGATTGGATAATCAATAACTCTGACTGGGAAGATTGGGAACCACTAGCTAATAAAATCAACGACGAAGTTCATGATTTAACTGATGAAGATTTTTGGTCATCATCTGATAACTTTGAAATAACAGACATATGAAAATGATAAATAAGGTAAGGGTTAGTGAAGCTGAGGTTAAAAAATGGTTGTATGATGATATCAGAGATTTAACTGAAACCCAAAAAAGATGGATTAGAGATGAAGAAATTGTAAGGTTTGCTCCATTTGAATTCTATAAAACACCTAAAAGGGTAACAAATGTGTTTTACCGATTTAGTGTCATCTTATTACCAATAGTGTGGACTTTACTTATGGTGTTAATACCATTTAAGTTCTTGTTAACTGGTAAGTGGGGTTATGATAATCTTGAATGGTGGGTTAAGTGGGTAAGAAATTGTGGGGTATGGACATAACACCACAAGGTCCGTATTCATTAACCAATGGAGTATCCCACGGAATAGATATTACCAAAGTAACGGAATATGGTCAACAAACCTTATGGGATATGATTAGACACTTTGAAGATTACACCACATCAAAACCAATAAGGGGTAATATTAAAAAACATAAATTTATAAAAGGAAAGAGATGAAAGAAAAACGTAAAGCTAAAGAAGCTGTATTGATTGAAGCATCGAAGACATCACCAGGGTACTTTAAGTACTTGGTCACAATCTTAGAGGTGGATGGAAGTGAAACGAAAGAACCAGCCTATGGTGTGGATATGCAGGATGCAATCCGAAGGTTGATTGTTAGTGAGAAAGCTGTAAAGATGGACAAGTTTATTGAAACAAAAGTCATTTCACCTACAATAACACTATTAATAGGTATTGGTTGGTTATTTTCACTATTAACAGCTGGATTTATAGATGATTATAGATACGCATTGTACTCAGTTATATCGGTGTTTTCAATTGTGACATTCTTCGCTATAACTCGTATGATACTAAGTGGTTTAAAAAAACGAATTAAGTAAATTAATGGATAGTTTATATAAAAAATACCTATCCACCAAAAACACCACTGATTTAGAGACAAGAATTGATACTATGGGTGACATTATTCGAGAACACCCTAAGTTGATGGATTATATTGAGACAAAAATTGATTCATGTTATGGGACACATAAAGTGTATTTGGTCCATATGAAAGTTGGTGGTGTTGATATGTTAAAGGTTGGTTATACCAAAAATTCAGTTGTGAGTAGATTTGCTGAACATCGTTACGCTGGTAGAGAAAACATTGAAATAGTTGGTGTTTTAAGGGAAGAAGAGTTTCAAGCTAAGGGAGCAATAGATTTCGAAAAACAACTCAAATTGTTGTATTGTGAGTATAAAACAACAACAGATTTAACATTACCAGGTAAGGGTGAGTTCTATGATATACACCATAAAGACACTATGTTGAGTGGTTATGATAGAACGATTAATCCATTTAAAAACGTATTCGGACTTAAATCCCCAAATTAATATGAGTGATTTTAATTGGGTCTTTGACCCACCAACACTTTATGTGGGGGTTAAATTTACAATTAATGAACACAGTTGTAATAC
>Ga0209702_10005068_pt1 | contig 18359 bp, 16 predicted proteins | sample FRY01_FD_187210 | JGI IMG/M metagenome (GOLD analysis project Ga0209702, IMG submission 187210) | Freshwater microbial communities from Lake Fryxell liftoff mats and glacier meltwater in Antarctica - FRY-01 (SPAdes) (version 2) | ecosystem: Environmental > Aquatic > Freshwater > Ice > Glacier...
CACTGTTTCCAGGGTTGCGCCCCCGGCATGAGCCGAACGTGGGGCTGCGTTTTTAGGAAACCGATGCTCTATCTACTTAGCTACAGGGGCGGGGGATGGTGCGAAATATGGTGCGAAATTCCCCTCCACATCTAACACCACTTATATATAAGGTTACTTGCCTATTTCAAGGTGCCAAAGACTCATACAAACAGAGTACGGACGGCAAAACCAATTGGTTCCATCACTGAATGCACGACTGAACCACCCTAGTGAGGCGAGGTCGGGGTTTAGCGGCGAGGTTTAGGGTTTCGGTCTGGTGGTTTCCATTCACCGAAATAAGACGACACATCTCCCCCCGTGCGGAAATGCCACGCCAGCAGCGCGGTGATTCCTTGATGTGTTTGATAGCCGCGGAGTTGTAACTCTCGTTTTTGTAAACCGACCGCGCGGGCGCGTCGACCAAACATCTTTTCTTTCATGTTGTTATGCATGGATTCAAGATCTTCACGTCCACCATAAAGGCCAGCCCAATCGGCATCTGTTGGCGGAATCGTTCGTAGTGCGCGTGTGCGAGGCTTGTTGTTTGCTCGTTCATCGGCGGTGCTTGAATGCCGGATCATTGTGGTGAGCCCCTGCAGATGTGCACTAACGCTTGGATGTTTTGGGATGCGCCACCTTCCGTACACCGTCTTGTTGCGAAGTTTTGTTTGGACCCGTTCTAGCGGCTGAAAATGTCGTTGACCATCCACAACTAACTGAACACCTGGTGTGCCATCTACTGCGGTCACCGGCATTGAAATGCTGCGTGCACCATCTTTAAAGATGAGAGCTCCTAGCGGCACTTCTGCTCGTCGTCCTTTCTTGGTGAGTGGTGTTTTTACTAATACATGTCGGCCTGTGTCCAAGATGCGATCTTGATCTGTGGCATATAATGCCATGTCGTAACCCACACCGCGGATCTGTGGATGAACCTCAAAGATAGGGAGCACCATGTTGGTGAACACTCCTCCATCACCAACACCTCTCGGTTTGAATTGGGCATCCACAATGACTCGTTCATGTTCATGTTTTGTGCGCACACTTAAACTCACCCAATAGTTACCTGGGGCTTGTGTGCCATCGCGATATCGCTCAGCGTCAGGATCATAAAGCCGACCTAAAATTTCACCGGTTTCAGCGTCGATATGTGGGGTGTCTGATGTGCTGGCATACAGCGATGCCATCCATGTTGCGTCACCATAAATGATGTTGTGAGAGTCAGGATGGGTCAGTGAATCCGTGTTGGCGAAACAGCCGATTCGTTTCGCTATTTCCAGTTGAGTTGTGCGGACATGTTCACGGAGTTGGTCGATGTAACAGAACACTTCGTTCAGCAAGATTTTTCGTCCACGGTTGTATTGATATCGGCTCAAGGGTTTTTCAGGTAGTCGACGCTCTGGATGTTCGGGCCATGCCTGTTCCACACGGTGACGCAGATGGTTCCAGGCAATGGGGTTTTCTATCGACCGAAAAGTTCCACGGACAGACAGTTTTTGTTGCAACATCACGTCGCTCATCACAATCGAACACATTGCGTATTCGCGTGGTCGTCCAGGTCCCCGACGAGTCGCTAGTTGACTATCAATTGATTCTGCGAAATCCCAGATCGGACCAAAAACCGCATACGCCGCATGAAAATCGAGGGTATCAAGGTTGAGTGGTGTCGTGTGTGATGTGCGGTGACGTCGCGGTCGAACATCTTTTTTCGATGTTGGCCCGTCGAGGCGATCTGCGACTGAATAGTCACCAACAACCGCAGACAGTGCCGATATCAACACTGGTTCTAAACCGTTGACACGTTCTCGTTGTGGGCGACGTTTCGTAGCCACTACTCGTTAACCCACCAGTCGTAGTTCAACATTCGTGCCGTGGCATCCAACGATTGGTTCCCTAAGAATCGTGCGGATGCTTCCAAGCCGTGTTGATCTAAAACTTCAACAGCTGCGCCGAGCCGTAATGATTTGGCTGTGACTCCTGTATTTGATCGGATGCCACTCATCCGCATCACATTCATCAGTCGTGTCGTGACGGTGCGTGCAACACTTTGGTCATTAACAAAATCAGCAACTGCAATCCGTTGAGTAAGTTCACGATCATTTTCTTCAAGAAACAAAGAGATTCGTGCACATGCCCAATTAGATAACGGCGCTTTGCGTTGCGCGTCGCCATGGAAAGTTACTTTCTGTGATACAAGGTCCACATCACAAAGACGAACCAGGCCGACTTCTGATGCATCTCCTCCGGCAAGCGATAATGCAACCAGCACATCATCGCCAGTACTGATCAAGGTGCCAGACACAATTGCCTGCAAACGTTCAATCTCCCGAGAAGTCATCGGGCGCGGCGATTCAGATTCCCCTCTAGTCACAGTGTCGCCTGTGAGGTCAGGCCCTTCCCAGAATTCTTCGGCTTCTAAGGCACCCAGAAACTGGCGGATCGCCCACTGGCGGTTCGCAGCAGTGCGCGGTGATACATGCGTGTAACCAGATGCTGTTTTCTGGGCTGACCACATGTATTCCTGCACATGATCGACAGTTAACTCATTAACATATTCCAGCCCATGACCCTGCAGATGGCGTTCAAAATGAAGCAACAAACCATGGAGTTTTTGTGCTGTCCCTGTGGGTGACGGATATGACGATTCAACCACAGCATGCACCAGCACGAACGCGTGGCTCAGAACAACACGCCTATTCGTGGTGATCACCAGACCAACGAAAAGGGCGACACTGCGAAGTTCGATTCTGGATAGATTTATCCAGAATCTTGGTCCTCGGTTTTTCCATGCGGATAGCCCGGTCAAAACCTGCGCGTTGCTCGTGTCGTTGAATAACGACAATTGCATCGGGGGATTTGCCGGCAACGAAAACCGTTGACCGTTCGACATAATGTCGAATGCAATCATTACAGGCCGCGGTCGCGCTACCGGCAACTCCTGCAGTTTTCTTTTTGCGAATGTCAAGCATTAAACGAATTCTTGTGACACGAATTTGCGACATCACTTGACACAATTCAAAGACTGTCAATGCACACCAATCAGAACATGTCATCATCTGCCTCATTTGTCTCATTTGCCTCATTTGCCTCATTTGCCTCATTTGCCTCATTTGCCTCACTTGCCTCACAATCATTTCTGTATGGGCAAAACACGCAATGGTCACCACCGTCAATAACCATGCCTCGGTCGTTACGTATACCTGCGATTGTTTTCACCGCTAGTCGTGTGCCACCGATTGCCATCTCTAACCAATCGCGTTCCACATCCATTGCCAAGCCACGACCGTCTTGAATTCCGTACACCACGAGGCGTTGTGGTGGGCAACCTGTCGCGATGCCATGAACCAACGCAGCCAGCGCCATCTCTTCTAAGTCAGATGGTGAGGGATTACTGGCAACGAAACGCACGAGCACAGACCCTGGCCAATTCACATCAACACCCAAATGGTGATCACCAAAGGTGACATCTACAGTGTCGACAGACAGCACCACGCCATTAATCGACAGGCTCTTGACAACAGGCCCGAGGGTGCATTGCGTGGAATCCAGAATTGCTGGCCACGCTTCTGCAATATGGGCAATTGCCATCGCTAGTTCGTTTTCTAATTCAATGCGTTCAAACTCAGGAAACAAAAACAGCATCGTGGCTGTCAAGGGATCAAAGTTGCGCTCCGTACCTAGAAACTCGCGAACAAAGTCAATCGGTTTCGTCTGCCCCCAGACCATGGCAGATTCCACCCATTCCTTCACAACTCGCACCACCAACTGGCGACGCAAATCGAAAGCATTCGCGGGGACTGGAGTGACGAACTCTTTGCCCTGCCATAAACCACTGCAATTACATACGTCGTCAATAGCCCGCTGATTCAGAACCAGAGGACCCACATCATCAGGCATTTCCTGCCCAATACGGGTAACCACCCCTTTCCCCCACCCCTGTGGGTATCCAAGGGGCTCCACCTGCGGAACCACTAATCCTGCCAATTGTCCTGTCATTTTCAGCCTCCTGCTGTCTACGTTCGTAGACACACAATAGCAGCGTCTACGAACGTACACAACCTCGTGACAGGAATGAATTAGATTGGGGGCATGACCGGCGTGCCTCCAAAGTTTTTAGTGGGAGCCCACGAGATTGCTGAACGCCTTGGCTTAAGCCACGTACAGTCGGTTCATACCATCAGGAAAAGGCACGCTGATTTTCCTGCCCCAATTGCAACCCTAAAGACAGCCCTTATCTGGGATTGGCGGGACGTCGAACGTTGGGCACGGGACTCTGGACGGCTCTAATCCGCCCTCCATAAAGTTGTTCTGCAAAATAGGAAGATCAGTAGTACTGAACGATGTAGCCGTAGGCGCGATCAAATAAATCCTGATCGGTATGCAACTTGTATTTCAAGAGGCACCTTCGCAATGCCCGTCGCAGTTCACGCTCGCCCGCTTCTGTCTGTTGCCAGCCTGGAAAACGAACTTGGCGAACGATTTCATCGATATCTCCGACAACTCGCTCAACAATCACTGGAGTCGACTCATTGCGCACACTTTCAAAAAGGTCTGTCAATGCTGCCTTACCCTGATTCTCATGCACCTCTTCAGGAACTTCTTTCTCGGCTTCGACTACGTCTCTCGCAAGTTCAAGAAGCGACTTTAGGAATTCAAGTGAAGCAAGAAGCCCTTGCTCATGTTTCAACCTCAGAGACTCAAGCCTTTCGGAAAGTGCGACGAATTTCGGATCCTGGATATTTCGTCGTAATCGAGCCGTAATGTGAATCTCTACTTCTCGAGCGCCATTTTCTGGATTATCAAGGAACCCTTGAATGACATCTGCATCCATCACGAGGGTCTCGAGGTCATCACGAACTCCTACAACGGTGACGTTTTCATGTATCAACTTGATTGTCTTGGCCCCTAGCGCATGCCAGAGAAGTTTGCCGTTACCGGACGGCGGTTTCAGCGACTCATATACCTGCACCAGCCAGCGATAATCAACTTCAAACGGGGTGAGAATTGGGTCCGGAGATAACGCCTCCCATACAAGTGCCAATTGGGAGAAGTCCGAAGCAAATTTGTCCCGACTCTCATTGTCGGGTAAGCACTGCTGCGCCGCCATCAGACCTTCCCAACCTCCAAAAGATCGATCGACACCACGAAAATACGCGAGACACGCCTTAACCATGGGTTCAAGCTCGGACTTCAGCTCATTGAGATTTGAGATGACTTTCGTGATTGTCTCATCGTCGAATTGAAGCGCTTGAGCGACATCATCAAAAATGCCGAGATAGTCCACAATAAGCCCAAAGTCTTTGCCTCTTGCAGGGCGATTCGTTCGACAGATCGCTTGTAACAAAGTATGGTCGCGCAATGGCTTGTCTAAGTACATGCACTGCAAATTTGGTGCATCAAAGCCGGTGAGCAACTTTGCTGTAACGATCAGTATTTTTAGTGGGTCGGCTGGATCTCGGAATCGATCCAGCAATAGTTCTTCCTCGTCTTTTGAACGACCAAAACGATCTCGCCATGATTGTGGAGCCCCCTGACTGATCGAGATCACAACCTCGCTGGTCTCTGGAGGAAGAATTTTGTCAAGCGCCTCCTTGTATAGCACACACGCTTCTTGATCAATAGTTACGATTTGTGCACCAAAGCTGTTTGGCGCAATGTGCTCCGTGAAGTGTTTTGCGATGTCTTCTACAATGGCATCTACACGAGCTGGTGATTTCACCAAAAGCGCAAAACGACCAGCACGTTTGGACACCTCGGCTCTGTCGTCCTCAGAGAGGCCTTCAATCAATTTGGCAAATTCTTCATCGAGAGTCTGGCGATCGATTCGCATGTCTACGGATCGTGTCTCGAACCTGAGCGGCAACGTTGCTTCATCGCGTATGGACTCTTCGAAGGAATACCTGCTTAGGTAACCACCATCATCTTCGCTAGCGCCAAACGCGTAAAATGTATTACGGTCACGCGTGTTTATAGGTGTACCGGTGAGGCCAAATAAGAATGCGTTTGGTAATGCATCACGCATCTTCCGACCAAGATCGCCTTCTTGTGTGCGGTGCGCTTCGTCAACAAGTACAACGATATTGTCTCGAGAGTTAAGGACTCCATCAGCCTCGCCAAACTTATGAATTGTCGTAATGATGACTTTCCGTGAATCACGTGTGAGATAGTCCTGCAGCTCTCCACGAGTCTGTGCGGTTACAGTGTTCTGGACATCGGCAGCATTAAAGGTAGCCGTAATTTGTGTATCAAGATCAATACGGTCGACAACAATGAGAACTGTGGGGTTGCCTAATTCCGGGTGCAAACGAAGTTTGTTTGCGGCAAACACCATCAGAAGGCTTTTGCCTGAACCCTGAAAATGCCAAATCAGACCTTTGCGAATTTTTCCATCAATTACGCGCTGAACAATTTGATTTGCAGCATCAAATTGCTGGTAGCGGCAAATGAGTTTAATCTTGCGTCGCTGGCGATCAGTCGCAAATACGGTGAAGTTTTGTGCAATGTCAAGAACTACCTGTGGTTGAAGCATCGAGACAAGTGCGCGATCAACTTCTTGTAATCCAGCAAGGCCGTCGCCTCCAGCACGCCACGGTGCCCACAACTCGAGTGGCATGCGAACAGCGCCATAGCGAAATTCCTTTCCTTCGGTAGCGAACGAGAAAACGTTCGGCACGAAGAAGTGAAGTGCATTGACTTCGTAATCGTCATGAATCTGAGAGGCGCCATCAACCCACGTCACTGCTGGGCGTACCGGTGATTTTGCTTCTCCAAACACCAACGGTAGTCCATTGACAAACCCGACAATATCGAACCGTTTCTCGGGACCGAGATTAAATGTGACCTGATTTGACACCACAAAGGAATTTTGATGAGTGTCATCGGCGTCAATTAGGCGAATAGTGACGTGTTCACCGTTTGTACCAAACGGCATGGTCTGGTCTCCACGCAACCATGACATGAATTTCTCGTTTGCCGCTACTAACCCATCACCAATCACTCCCTGCACGACAGCACGCAATTTGTAAATGACCTCATCCGCTCGTGCCGGATCTTGTGCGATCTCAGGGTTCAATCGAATAAGCGACGCTACGAGTTCAGCCTCAACAAAAACATCGGTAGTGTTACGTGGGAGATCAGGCCCGAAGGTGTACCCCCAGCCAACCTTCGTCATCCGCTCCAAAATGAACGCTTCAACGACCGTTGCTTCATTAAACATGCTTGAAACCTTGTGTTAGTAGTTCGTTGAGTACTCGATTTCGAGTTTGGTTCAAATTCTTAGTTGCGGCATGGACAGATTCGCGAACTCGGTCTAACGACGACACAATCTTTACAATGCGCTGTTGCTTTTTTAATGGTGGAAAGATCAATTTTATATTCGCGATCGCGTAGGCTGATACGTGCGGTACGGCAGTACCACGGCTCGACTCCTTTAAGTAATTTTCTTCAGCAGATAAAAATAAAATAAGAAACTCTGGCGAAATGGCATCATTTTTAGGAGTAATCAAAGCCATAGTTGATGAAACAGCACCGCCTGGTGAACAAAAAATATCACCGGCTCCTTCCCCATCCCAAAGCAATAAGCAGTCACCGGGGCTGGAAAGAACGACGTCAGATAAATCTTCAGTCCAAAACTCGATGACCCCGGTTCGAAGGTACTTAGCAGAAAGATACGGAACTCCAAGACCAGCTTGGTTTTTACTTTTTGGAAGTCTTCCTTTAACTAAAACAATGTCCTTGCTGAACTCATGACGACACCATCCGTCACCACCAGCATTCAACAATTCATGCAACATCGATTGACGCTGGACATCAATTGGAAGATTTCGGTAACCCTCCAATGTCTCGTCAAATGCTGAAATCACATCGACGACTTTTTTTTGTTCGGAGGGAGGCGGTAAAGCAAACTCGTAGTCAACCAGATCACTGAAGTTAATGTACGGATTAACTGAACCCTTACTTTTTGATGTGGAAAACGAATGAAAGTTTTCAGTAGACATCAGATGCGGCAAATAAGCTGGTGAAAGCTCATCTGATTTCGGGGCAAGAACGAAAGTGGTATTGGCACAAATCCCTTCAAAATCGGCCTGAGCGACTTTTCGTAAATATGTGCGCCGACTGCCATAGAGAACATGACTGGGGCTAAATCGCATAGTAAATGCCGGGCCGAGGTATCCGTCTCCGACGACACCCCATCGCCTGATTTTGAGGCTGTCTGTATCCATATGTTCTCCAGCTACGTACCGCTCCAACCCAGCCGTGTTCGGATCAACGCGATCATTCAGTTTTCGAACAACGTCGCCGAACTTTACGATGCCCCAGCCAGCAGGAAGTTTTGGTGCACTCATTTTTTTAGACCTTCAGATTCAAGGAGTTTGAACAAGTCTTTGGCTGATGTACGAAGGCCTGTCGAGCTTGCACGCCAATTCTCCAGAGATGTCCCCAAATCAACTGTCTCTTCTGTTGATGTCGCACGCTTCACGTAGGTCACAATGTTGAGGTTGCCATTGTTTGCCAAGAGAACATCTTTTTCAACAATTGCTGTGAACCCGTCGACATCTGAAAATGCCTTGTATGCCGCATCGATCTTGGCGATATGAGCTTCGGCAAGAAAGCTCTGCGCTTGTTGGCGAGTCACTTCGTCAACTGCATTGATGAATAGAACCTTATTCTTTCGGGCTTTTGGTTTCACCGAACGACAGATGACAACACATGCTTCCATTGTTGAGTTGTAAAAGAGGTTGGGCCCAAGTCCTAGTACGGCCTCAATCACATCTGCCTCAATCATCTTTTGGCGCATCTCTCTTTCTTCGTCACGGAAAAGTACGCCGTGCGGAAACAAGATTGCGCAGCGGCCAGTCTTGGGGTCCATTGAGGAGAGAATGTGTTGCCAGAATGCGTAGTCGGCACGACCTTGTGGTGGTGTGCCGAATTGGTTTCGGCCCCACTTGTCTGATTGCCACGCAACTCGATCCCAGGACTTAATGGAGTAAGGGGGATTCGCCAGTACAGCGTCGAATGTGCGAAGTTTGTCGTTGTTGTGAAATGCCGGATTGGCCAAGGTGTCACCGCGAACTACATAAAAGTCTTCGATTCCATGCAAGAACAGGTTCATACGTGCAATTGCTGATGTGGTGAGGTTGAGTTCTTGCCCATAGAGCTTGAGTGTGCGGTGCTCTTTGCCTTGTCGGCGAACTTCAGCAGCAGCAGATAGCAACATCCCGCCGGACCCACAGGTTGGGTCGTAAATTGACTCTTCTGGCTTGATGTCGAGCATCTGGGTCATGAGGTGCACGAGTGTGCGGTTGGTGTAGAACTCGGCTGCGGTGTGTCCGGAATCGTCGGCGAATTTCTTGATCAGGAATTCATATGCAACGCCGAGTTCGTCTTCCGGAACATTTGCAATACTTAATGTAATTCCTGAGTAATGCTCGATGAGATCTCGAAGGACTGAGTCCGGGAGACGCTCCTTATTGGTCCATGGGGCATCGCCAAATACACCGGCAAGACGTGGGTTCGTTTTTTCGATTTCACGAGTGGCTTTGCCGATTGCTTTGCCGACGTCAGCTGTCGTTGCACGAATGTCTGACCAGTGTGCACCAGCTGGAATTTGGAAGCGGTGCTGTTCTGGTAGGGCTGCGTATTTTCTGTCGCCTTCTGATTCTTTAAGAGCGGTTTCAAATTCTTCGTCATAGACGTCACTCAGACGTTTGAGGAATAACAGCGGAAAGATGAAGGCCTTATATTCACCGGCATCAATAGTGCCACGAAGCAATGTTGCGGCACCCCATAGATAAGACTCAAGTTCACCTTGACTAATTCTTTTAATCATGAGATTCTCATCTCAACGAGCAGTTTGTTCAAACGATCTTCTGCCGCCCAAACTTTTTCAAAAGATTCCTTCAATGCCGCTGTTGCTTCTGTTACCGATGGAATCAATTCTTCGTTGACCTTTGAGATGTAGGCAGTGATATTGAGGTTTCCATCTTGCGCGCGGACTTCATCGAGCGTTACAACGCGTGACAAGCCTTCAACATCAGCAAACTTTGTATATGCGTCATAGAGAGCCCTCACTTGTTCTGGCTCGAGCGTGTTCTGATTGCGACCACGGTGAAAAAGTTCGGATCCATCGATCAGTAGGACTTTGCCCTGGTGATTCTTGGATTTCTTTTGACGACACACCACAATGCATGCGGCAATACTGGCTCCATAGAACAGATTGGGTCCGAGACCAACTACTGCCTCAACCAAATCGAGGTCAACGACTTTGGATCGAATCTTGCCTTCAGTGCCCATTCGGAACAATGCACCGTGAGGGAGCACCACCGCTAGGCGACCGCTTGTCGTCGCCATTGATGTGATCATGTGTTGGACCCAGGCCCAGTCGCCGTACCCCTTGGGAGGAGTGCCGGCGATGTTACGGCCCCAAGGATCACTTGCCCACGCTTTTTCACCCCATGCCTTTAAAGAAAACGGAGGGTTGGCGATAACGCAATCAAACGTTGCGAGTCGATCACCTGAGACGAAAGCTGGCTGACGCAATGTATCACCACGCACGATATTGAAATCTTCGGCACCATGCAAGAAGAGGTTCATACGCGCAATAGCTGCTGTTGTGAGGTTCTTTTCTTGGCCGAAGAGTCGACCAAGCATCAGTCGATCATCGCCACCATTCTCACGAACGTGTTGAAGGGTCTCAAGAAGGAGACCACCAGTACCGCATGCTGGATCATAAACAGTTTCGCCTGGTTTAGGGTCGAGAATATTGACCATGAGCGCAACTACTGAGCGAGGGGTATAAAACTCCCCTGCCTTCTTATTCGTAAGGTCAGCGAACTTCTTGATCAGATATTCATAGGCATTGCCCAATACATCATTGGGCACAAGTGTATTCGAAAGACTCATTCCACTGAAGTGGTCAACGAGCTTGACGAGCAACGCATCCGGGAGGCGTTCCTTGTTGGTCCACTGGACGTCGCCAAAGATTCCATACAAAGTGTTTGGGTTTGCGATTTCGATTTCGCGCATCGAGCGTTGAATAGCCTGGCCGACGTTGGTGCTTTTCTTCTGGAGGTCTGACCAATGGCAACCTACGGGAACTTGGAAGCGATGCTGTTCTGGTAGCCCCGCATAATCAGCGTCACCGCCAGACTCGGCTAGGGCCTCAGAACGCTCTTCGTCGTAGACGTCACTGATTCGCTTCAGGAACAACATCGGGAAGATGTATGCCTTGAAATCGGAGGCATCGACAGGACCGCGAAGAATATTGGCGGCATCCCATAGCCATGACTCGAGAGATCGTGCATTGATATAATTTGACATCGTTAAAGGACCATTTGCTTTCATCATCTAATACAAGCATCGTACGAGCCCATTTTGTAAACCTTTTTAACGCTTTTGTTGATCTCGACGCTTCTTAAGACTCTTCGTCATGAACTCGGTGGCCTCGTCGGCTCCGACATCTAAAAATCCACTTGGCCAGTCTTGTGAAAGCCCGCCAAATTCATTTACATCTGAGACGCGAAAGGTCGTCTGCCCGCCTTCCTGCTCGGCAAAAAGAAGCCGAATAACCTCGGCGTTACTGCTGTTTTCTATTGTTCGAAGCCTCAGCCGATTCACAATATGCTCACTATGGGTTTCAATTAATATTTGACGACCAGACAAAGCGCAAGCGAGCAAAAAATCAGCTAACTTCAATTGCATCGCAGGGTGAAGATGAAGTTCAGGTTGTTCGATAACTAGTATTTGTCCTGGGCGCGCCATCAGACACAGCAATATCACCGGTAGAACCTGGCTAACGCCAACCCCAACAGATGTGAGGTCAACTTCTCTGTCTAACCCTTTCGGCGTAACTGTCAATCCAATTCCTAGCCGCCCACGATCTCGCGCAGTTACCTTTTCGACTAGATCAATTTCTTGCAACCAAAGATTCAGTGCTTCCGGTAATGATATCTCTCTCTCGGAACCATCGGGCAATGGGTAATAACTGCGACGTTTTGACTGGCTTTGAGCATGCAGAACTGCAGCGGTGTACTCGCCATGCTCTCCTAAATCATCTTTTTCTGGACCTGGATTATAGAGAACCTTTGGTGCTTCGCGCAGTGGGCCAAGATACTTGACGTTATTTCTGAAGAACCTCTCAGCACTTCTACCAAATGCAAACAAATTCTCAATGCCTACGTCATTGGTCTCGGAATAAACTAGTTTGCCCCAATGCGGCCCTTTTAAACTCGCTCGCAACTGTTCACGAAAAGTCGCCTCACCGATTGCTGCAATACTTTGTGAGATACCTTTTTTTTCTTTATCGCTTAACTGAGCAATACGCGCAAGGAACATTTTGTCGCCTCTTCGATGCGAGTAAGCTCCTAGGTCACCAGGGTCTCGCCGTGACTCATTGTCGCTTTCATAAGCAGAATTAATGTCTTTCGTGGCCTGTTTTGCGGCGGCCAAGCGCCCAGAAAATTCTTTATCGTTTTCACGAAGCTCATTTAAATACTGTTTTGCATTTGAAATCTCGTCGCCCAAGACTTCAAAATATTCATTCCACCAAATCGTCGCATACGCATTAAAACGAGTTTCCTCTCGCAGTAAAACGCGGGGCAGACCACCTGAAAGTTCCACGACCCCAAAAGCCGTACTTGTCCCTAAATAGCTCACTCGAGCATCTACCTTCAAAAGCGTCTCGCCAACACGAACGGAGTGTCTATCAAAAAGCTCAAAACCAGGACTATTTCTTTCGACCTCGGAAATTATTCTAGTAATGTGAACGGCAGATGCTTCCAGCGCATCAGGACGGTTGCTGTGCAAAATCCGCATTTCTAGAGCACGAAGGGTTGCAAACCCATTGCTAGAGTCTGCCGGTGGGCCTAGATGACCATCCCACGCCACCAAAATTACCTCAGAGTTAGATCGTGTTGCAAGGCCATCAAACCGAGAACCGAGGAAGAATTGATGCGTGATTGTGAAGCCTATGGATACTTCGGCGTCTGGTTTTGAATCTTGGAAATTCTTCACTTCCTCAAAAGTGCCGAGTCGAACAAACTCACCGTTTAATGGGAAGTGGCGAGAGTTGGAGTTTTTACTAACTGCCTGTGCGATGGCGAGAACGGACTGAAGTAACGTGCTCTTTCCTGACGAGTTTCGCCCCACAACGACTGTTAAGGGGCGAAGTTCGATCTTCACTTCTCTGACGGCTTTGAAATTGCGAAGCCGAATCTCGCTAAGAATAGCTCGTGTCTGAATTTCGGGTATCGACATATTGTCTCCTATACGGTTTCGAAAGTTCTTAACGTGGCGTCGGTAATATTTACGTGATGAAAGTTTGATTCAGAGTTCTCTTGTAAAGAATTTGAAGCATCGGTAGCAATCGCATAGTCATAGTGCTTGCTTAGCAAGCTCCGTAACTGTTCTGAGTATGAATTTGAAATACCTGTAAAACTCTCCGGATTAAGTAGTCCAAGTTCGTCGATAGCAACCCAAACCTCAATACCGATTGTGGCCCTAAGATTCCTTTGACTCAAGATTTCTAGCAGCGCGTAAAACATGCGTTCTTGGTCTGGACCGACTTCAAGCACGGCAGCCAATACGTCAGCACTACCAATAATTAGTTTTACTAGGTCGTTTATAAATGCATTTGTACAGTCTGCAGAAATGGCGTTGAGTTCCATACCTTCGTCAACTTTGAATCCCCACCTTGCATCTAAGGGCCCAATCAAGGGGTGGCCTCGATAGATAGAAGTTGAAATTGATTCGTCTCCATCGACAGCCAATTCGTAAGCATGATCCAGAAATTGCGGCCGAATGATTCCTGCCAATTTACCGAGTTGCTCACACCAGACTGTCCCAATGATGTCAGTTTCAATTGCCACGTCATACGGCAAATTAGTATCGGATACGGGGAATACAACATCATGTTCTGTTGCCAATTCAATGTAAGGATGCACCAACGTAATTTGAGCAGCGCTCGTTATATAATCAACAGCCAAAACGACGGCAATCCTGACCTCGTCTGATAATTCACAGGACACAGAGCGAATATCTCCCCGACGAATGACGGGATCATCTCTGAAAGATACCTTCTGGAAGCCATCAATCATTTTCTGTAACTTGATCGGAATCATTGTGTTGCCGCTCCCGCCACTAGATTTAAATTATCTAAAAGAATGGCCATGGCAGAACCTCGATCGTCGTTTTCTATCTCTAGTAAAAAAGCTTTTACTCGTTTAAAAACTTTCTTTTTAAGCCCCACCACCGTTGGTCTTGATATTCCAAATCGTACGGCCAAATCGGTATCAGAAATATTTTGGCCCTTACAAAAGAGCACGATCTGCTCATTCAATGTGAGCCCATGGGCAAATGCCATAATTTGATTGGTCATTGCTGCTATTGCCTGGCTTCTTCCACTTTGTTGGTTACCGTAATCATCATCATCCTTATAGTCTGTAAGCGTCGTTCGGTCCCATGGTGTCAATAAAACCTTAAAAATACCTTCGAAATCCTTATCTGAAATTGCCTTCCCCTCGCCCAAGACAACCGAAACGACCTCCCTAAAGTCTTTTGGTGTGTAAATCATGGTTTCCCGCGAAGTACCCGAGCGGCTTACTAGTCGCGGTATGTGGCGAACCTGGTCCGCATACTTTGTAACTTCCGAGGGTAAAAGTTGTCCCAGCTCAGGATCCATACCAGCGCTCGAGTACCAATCCAACCCAGATACCGTCTGAACCTGGATTTCGCCGTCTTTGGCGAGCTGTTTTAGTCTATTCCTTAGTCGATCAATAGGCCCTTTACGTGCTCGTGCAATTACGGCACGTCTGATATTGAAATTAATAAGTTTTTTTACTGAATCCAATGTCCTAATCTGGTCAAAAATGTATTGAATTTGCTTCTTTTCAATTAGCAATTCAAGAATTGTCTCGTCGCAGATATCATTAATATCGTTTTCTTGCCAGGGTCGACCATAATTGTAAATGTCAGGAGGGTATTTTCGAACAAAATTAGCTTGTTTTTTTATTAGTTCGTATATTTTGGAGCCAATTATTTCCGTTCTATATTCCTCGTAGAGCGTTTCTATACTCATGTAACTCCGAGACTCAAAAGCCACGTCTTCAACCCTGTGTCATCAGGCTCAAGACATGAATACGTTTTGTGATTTAAGGCCGAACTAGGCACGGTGACGGGCGCAGTCTTTACCCAGCCTCTCATTGTGAGTACGCAACCTTTACTTCCTTCAAAATGACTATGTTTCGGGTGATCAAATCCGCCCCGGCATGACGCTGACCGAGTATAAATTACCGAATTAGGGCCTGGTCGAGACATTAATAGGACCGGTCGTAGTCCACCCTTGTCAGCGAACGGCCGATCTTTTCTAATAATCAGTTCCTCCGATACGCGAAACCAGGAGCCCTGATCTATCCAGCCGTCACCAATGACCGCTAATAGATCATCTAGAGAAAAAATCCCCATGTCCCCCTGCCCGATTGGACCCCAAACTTGACCTGAAGTGCCAATTATACGCACAAACGCTCGCAAAATATATATGACAAGTTTCGTTTTACACAACCTGCACCAACGGTGCTCATACCCGGTGAGATGAGTAAAAAGCACGAGCCAGAACTCCAGCCAATCAGACAAGACGCTCTTATCGAGCTTGCACTAGAACTTAACCGTCTCGCTTCAGGAGTTCTCAAGGAGGTTCGAAAAGCATCAGCCTTGAAAGGTCTCAGCAATTTGACGGCCATGCGACCACTACAAGAAATGCTGATTGATCAGCTATCAAATCACCTACACAAACAGCCACAGCCAGACGATGAAACTACTGTCATACCTGGATATCTCTAGGAACTTTAATCAATGTCCATAACTGAACTGAACGATAGCGATCTTCTCACTCTTGAAGAGGTCTACCGATCCGGCGACAAAGAATTCAATGAAATCCTCCAAGAACATAAACTCGAATGCGGGCAACGTGACCGCTGTTTTCATTGCGACTTTCTAAACGAGCAGAATCTGCCCTCAAGGCTCCCAGCGGCCAAATTTGAATATCTATCAAAAGCTGCTTACTTTGATATGACGATGCCCAGGCTGGATTAATTACATGAACGTCAGAATTGGTTGGCAACTCGAAAACGACATCGAAGGAATTGATAAAGAGCGCTTGGTACTTTGCAAGTTATCCCCAACAGAAAGAAAATTTGTTTCAACACTCTTGCGTGTGCCCGATCTCAGGAAAGATCTTTGCAACCAAACTGTCTACCAAGTAATGCAGGCAAGGGAGCAACGCGACCAAAGTGGGAATCCCGCCGAATTCTACCGTCAGATCTGTCTTCCAATTAAACCATCAATAATCGCATCCGAGATCGTGGAGCAAAATGGAATCAAATGCTTGTACCACTTCACCGACACACGAAATCTTGTTTTAATTAAACGACACGGCTTGCTGACCAGCGCCGAATTGTGCGAACGCGGAGTTAAGCCAGTTTTCCGCGGCGGCAACGAGTTAAGTCTTATTCTTGATAAGGAACTTGGTCTCGATTCGTACATACATCTTTGTTTATTTGCTTCTCATCCGATGGAATTCGTAGCGCGACGTGCAAAACATATTGAGGAAACAAAGTTTCTAGAGATCTCTACCTCTGTGCTAAATCAATACGGTATCGTTTTTACGCCTGGTGTATCTAATAGAACAGGTATGCTGGGGCTGACCTTGGCAAACGCCAATGAAAAGATGTATCTCAATACATCGATCCAGGATAACTCTAGAAAAAAATACGAGCTGCTGATCCCAAACGAAATAGAAGCACAATACATCGAGAATGTTTAACGTGGCCGAGCGACCAGTATTCATCCCTGCTAACGAGGAATCTCGACTTGTCGAGGCAATTTCTGTGTCGTTCACCTGGAACAAGGGAATGGCACCGAGTCAGAAAATGAAAAATGTGGACGCGCTACATAAGGCAGCCAGCGAACTCGGCCATGCTCCACTATTGGAAGTATCGACCAAGTCAAAAGTTGAGTTGGGCTGGAACTTAAGTGCGTTCAATCTTACGATTCTCGTTAATGGACGAAAAATACCGCTCGAATGCGCGTACCAAGGCAGCAAGATTTTTGAATACGGTGGGCCATATAAGGATCTTTACGAAAGTGAGAGCCGCGATGCCAAGCGTGATGAGCGGCTAAAGAGCTCTGGAGAATTGATCGGTTTTCGGTTCGAGGAGTTCAAATTCGAAGAGTCATCCAAGAATGTCTTCTATGACTGGTTGTATATTCGTGCGTTGTCTGAGCACGAGGACTCTCAGGACTATCACGACGGCTTACGTCGGTTTGTTGGCTTCACTGACATCGAATTCAATCCGAAGAAGTCGCTGAACAATCAGGCGCGCGCATGTGCAATATTCATCGCGCTCGACCACCGGGAGATACTTAACGAAAGTCTCAAGTCACCCGAAAAGTTACGCCAAGTTCTAAGTAAGTACTCCCCTGTGCATTCGCCATTGATTGCGGAGCGGACTAAACCGATGCTTTAGCGATGGGCGGGGTCTGCTGTCGGTTTGGCTGACTCGATGGTTTATTTGAAGCCCACTGAGAGGTTCGACCAGCTGAATTCAAAGCGGCGTCCTCATTCAACAACACTCAAATTGGCGGGTCAAGACACAAACCAGAGCCTGCATAAAACTCGGTGCGGTTCACAATAATTAACTAGATCGGCTCAAAGTTTTTCGAAATACTGTCGAATTACTTTCGCCATCAGCCTTCGGCGAATGACAAGAAATTCTTCGAACGGAATCTCGCTCTCGAGTAGTTCAGGTGGCAACGCATGCTCGACAAGGTTCGCCAGCAGATTGGCGCGATCCGAAATACCACCGAACTCTTTCGGGCCTCCCGAGACTTGTGACTCAAGTGCCGTGAAATACTGGTTCGGGGATTTCGCACCAATCTTGATGTTGATTTCGGTCTGCATCTGAACAAGATTGGCAATCTGGTTGTACTGTCCAGGTTTGTATCCCTTCGATTTCAGATAGCCCTTCGGATAGACGTGATGAATATCGCCCTTAAGTTCGATGAGGTTTGATATCGATATCTCCTTTGAGAGAAATCCCTTAGCCTGCGTAAAGACCTGAGAGGCACGAAATACATTCCAATACGGACTTCGAGCCGCAGAGGTGTCCATAATTTGCGGCAAGAGTCCTTCCCAGAATCCATCGCTCAACTCAGAGTCGACAACAGTTTTCATCATTTGCAGTGTCCCAGCAGACTCCATTTGTCTGAGATCCTGATCATATTGCGACTCAAATGACCCGGAATACCGAGTGGTTAGGAGCGACAACACATACCATCGTCGAACAATC
>Ga0209702_10005069_pt1 | contig 18356 bp, 19 predicted proteins | sample FRY01_FD_187210 | JGI IMG/M metagenome (GOLD analysis project Ga0209702, IMG submission 187210) | Freshwater microbial communities from Lake Fryxell liftoff mats and glacier meltwater in Antarctica - FRY-01 (SPAdes) (version 2) | ecosystem: Environmental > Aquatic > Freshwater > Ice > Glacier...
CGCGGTATTTACCTCTTACATAAACGTCTCTCAGACAGTCGTCTGCTATTGACCAGATGAAGGAAATGGATCTATTGTGTACGGATTGATTCATGGTTTCGGTTAAGGGGTGCTAAATTAACATAGCCTACGCAGAAAGCAAGTGAAAAAAAAACAGACTAAAAAACTGGGCGAGCCCTATGGGTTCAGCCAAACTGGTCATATACAAGTTTACCACGATTCGCGTTCGTCAAGTGTTCGGAAACGTAAACTGCTTGTTTCATCGGGTTTGATGTTTTTCAAGAGTCTCTACTATCGTGGCTATCAAACCGTCTTCGACAAACCCATCATACAGCCCTTCATTGAAACGATCGGCTCTGACGATACTGGTAAGCAGGGCAATCAGAACATAGACTGGCTGATTAGTAATCTCATTTCTGTTTTCGGGCTCTGCAAGTCGTTGACCTTCGCTCCAGTTACCCCAATCAAACGCAATGATGAAGTCAAGTTGGTACAGCAACTTGTTTATCCTTGAACCAACGGTCCCGCCAGATTGATAGTGAGGCATGATTCCTTTTTGCAGAACCCATTCGCCTTTCGGTTCAGAAATACTCATTCTTCCCAATTCAAAGAGTTCCTTCAAAGATTCTTTTCTAGCGTTCTTAAAAGCACCGTCCGCCTTTTCAATGAATTCTTTGGTTAGTATTTCTTCCATAAGTGCGGTTTTAATATTTAGGCAGGATAAGGTCAATTTCATACAGCTCTTCGTCAATCTCCATGGGACCGTCTTCTACCTTCTGAATTAAGGGATGATAAAGTCTAAGCCGCTTATTGGCAATAGTCAATGGCCTTCCGATGAACTCTTCCACATCGATTTCGGCAGGGCTACCAATTTCATCCACCTCCATTAGCATGACTATATAGCTAAGAACGGTATCTGCGTCTTCAGTATCAGCCATAAGCAGCGTTGCCAACTGGTCAGCTTGACAGAACAAGTGCTTGACTGCGGTTAAACCCTTGGCATCAGCAATACGGGCAATCAGGGTTACTCCTGCGCTATGGGCATCTAATACTATGCTTTCAATGAAAATAGCATCGGCAAAAAAGTACTTTGGGTTGTATTTCATGGCGTCAATTATTGGTTCGAAAACAAGTAAGAAAATGAGGCCGTAACGTATTTACGGATTCAGACAAGCGATGTTTATCGAAATGTGTGGTAGCTTTTCTTACCCAAAACCATAGACTGAATAAAAAACAAGGGATTTACTTGCAAATTACTTGCAAATAAAAAAGGAGCTACAGATTTTCATCCGTAACTCCTTGATTTCCAGTGGGCCCAGAAGGACTTGAACCTTCGACCCCTTGATTATGAGTCAAGTGCTCTAACCAGCTGAGCTATAGGCCCGAGTCTTGCGACAATTTCCGTTCAATTTGAGCGGACGGCAAAAGTATATATTTGGCCGTTACCGACCAATAAGGGTTTTATGCAGCCAAAAGACTTCCCAAACATCATTTTCGACCTTGGAGGGGTGATTCTTAATCTTGATTATTCCAGAACGATTTCCGCGTTTGCCCAGCTTGGCGTTCGTGATTTTCAATCAAGTTATTCGCAATTACTGCAAACAGGGCTTTTTGACGATTACGAGCGTGGAGAAATAACCTCGCAGGATTTTCGGGATGGCATCAGAAAGGCATTCAAGATTGAAGTTAGCGATACGCAGATTGATACTGCTTGGAACGCCATGTTGCTTGATCTTCCGAACGAACGACTTGAGTTATTACGGGAGCTGGGTAAGGCGAAAAGAATAGTCCTTTTGAGCAATACCAACGAGATTCACATTCGACAATTTAGTAAAGCGTTGAGCCTAGAACACGGCTTGAGCGACCTTTCTGGCTACTTTTTAAAGCTGTATTACTCCTTTGAAATGGGAATGCGAAAACCAGAACAGCGGATATTTCAGCATGTGTTGGATGAGCAAGGATTCGACCCTTCCGAAACGCTATTTATTGATGATTCGCCTCAGCATATTGAAGGGGCGCGAAAGGTGGGCCTCCATGTATATCATCTGCAAGTAGAAAAGGGCGAAACGATTCTTGACCTATTCTAAAATTTCCTGGCAGAGCTCCATCAATACACCTGAAGTATCTTTAGGATGAATGAAGCAAATGAGCTTGTTGTCTGCTCCAAGTTTTGGTTTTTCATTCAACAAACGGAATCCTTCGCTTCGTAATCGTTCCATTTCTGCGTGAATATTCCTCACCAAATAGGCAACGTGGTGTATTCCCTCGCCTCGTTTCTCAATGAATTTGGCAATGGCACTTTCATCTGAAGTCGCCTGAAGAAGCTCAATTTTATTATTGCCTGTTTTGAAAAAGGCGGTAATCACGTGTTCAGATTCTACGGATTCCCGCTTGTAGCATTTCGTATTCAGCAGCTTTTCATAGATTGGAATAGATGCCTCCAAGCTCTTTACTGCAATTCCAAGATGTTCAATGTGTTCCATGCCGCAAAATAAAAAGGCCAACTCAAATGAGCTGGCCTTTCTGGATTATTTATTTCAGGTGCTTAACGCTTAAATGTAGCTGTTTGCGTTCCGTAGTTTAGATAGAATGTTCCTTTTTCAAAGGCAGATACGTCAATTCTTTTTCCAACTCCCTTGGCCACAATATTTCCATAAGCGTTGTAAACTTCATAAAGCGTATTGTCAGAGAAGTTGATGGCATCTGTCACTTTCTTGCCATCGCCAGGCTGAAAAGAAATCTCAGGAAGAGCAGAGGTCAGCTTGGTTTCGAACGAGTAACGCGGTTTGCTCTTTTGGTCGGTTTGCTTTACTCTAAATCGGTTTGCCCCACTGTGAACCGTGGTCAATTGAATAGAATAATCGTTCTTTTCTGGATTTCCCTTTCCTTCAAATTCGCCCACTTCAACCCATTTGTTCCAACGGAATTGCTCAATTGTGTAAGGTAATGTACCAGTTTCGTTTGTGGTTGTAATGGCAAGAACACCTTCTTTGCTAATACCGATAGAAGCCACCTCAAACGTACTCATTGCCTTTAGGACCTCTGGGTTTACCACTTTGGGCTTACAATCATCTTTGTGAGAAATACGGATTTCAATCGGAGCCCCTAGGTTCAATTGAAAGAAGCTGAGGTCAATTTCAAATGCACTTGAGTTGATCTCATCTGTGGTTACCTGCCCATTTACCTTCACTTCAAACGTGCAAAAACCTACGCCTTCAGATGCAAATGGGTTCTGAACGTAAAGGTTTCTTCCGTGATAATTTCCTTCGAGAAGAATAGTTCCTGCCATGGTTGGCAACGACAAAAGCATCATAAAAATTGGGAGAATCTGCTTTTTACTAAGTATGAATCGTGTCATTTTTGTGGAAAAGATGTTAGTAACAGGCAATATTAGTTGGTGGTAAAGATAATTTAAAACTCAATAGCCTATAATGCAAGTATAATTGAATTCGATTGATAACCATTAGTTCTTTCTTGGATTGTTTGCGTGTAACCACTAAACTTGTATAAAGCCAATTGCTATGTTTAAAGACCCAAGAAAACTGTCCTTTCTACTGTTATTTCTATTAACAGTTACGTTTTATTCGTGTGAGAAAGTTGATAAGCCAATTAGCCAAAGGACAGCCAAAGGAGACATTCAGCTTGGTGGAAACCTAAAAGTGGCCGTTTCGGAGCTTCCAGAGTCTTTTGCGCCAAGCCAAATTTCAAACGCCATTGCATCTGAAATAGGAATGCACCTACATGATGGACTTTTGAAACAAGACTCTAAAACCTTAGAAATTATTCCTGGTTTGGCCGAAAGTTGGTCGGTTGATGATGCAGGTACCTCATACATTTTCACGCTTAGGAAGCGTTCTAGTTTTCATAAGGATGATTGTTTTGGAAATGGCAGCCGTGGGATTAATGCACAGGATTTTGTTTTCAGTTTCAAGCAGCTTTGTTCGTCAGGAGAGTCAAAAGCCTTCGAAACCACGTTTAAAAATCGGGTGTTGGGAGCAAATGAGTTTCATGCAGGAGATTCAGAAGAACTCGTGGGTGTTAAGGCAATTGACGATTATACGCTGAGTATCCAGCTCGCCAAGCCAGACCCATCTTTTCTGTTCGTTTTGGCCCAACCTTCAACCGGAGTTGTATCCGAGAAAGCCGTTGCCAAGTATGGAAAAGAATCCACAGTTGGTGCAGGGCCGTTCGCGCTTGTTTCTTTTGGATCCGAGCTGGTGTTGGTTCGCAACGAAGACTATTATTCTGAGGATGCCTTCGGTAATAGGTTTCCGTACATCGACACGCTCATTTTCAAATCCATAACCACCCGGGATCAGCAGCTCGATGCATTTTTCAATGGTGACATTGACCTTGTTTCAGGGGTTTATCCTGACCCTGTGAAGCAGATCTTGGAGCAGCACGTGGCTGATTTTTCAGGCAAGAATCCGAAATATGTAATGCAGCGCGAATCGGAATCTGTAGGTTATGAATCGTACAGTATTTATCGCGCAAGCATTAAGGCATTTGAAAACAATTTCATGGGCTATCGCGACTTTTCGCGTGTTCAAATTGAACAATAACGCCCTTTTGGGGATTACACACTCATGAATTTAAAAGGAAAAATTGCGCTGGTAACAGGCGGAAGCAACGGCATTGGCAAACAGACAGCACTTCAACTTATTAGCGAAGGAGTAACAGTTTACATTACAGGAAGAAACGAAGAACGGCTGCACGCAGCTGCCTCAGAAATTGGGGCAAAGCCACTTTTAGCGGATTCTTCCATCCAAGCTGATGTTGACCGAGTTTTTGCTCAGATTATGAGTGAAAATGAATTATTCGATATTCTGGTCAATAATGCAGGATTTGGCGCAGGTTGGGCAGAATTGGGCGAGCTAAACATGGACGATATGGTAAGGGTCTATCAAACCAATGTGTTTGGTGCTGCCATGATGGGACAGGCCGCTGCCAACATTTTCAAAAAGCAGAAATCGGGAAATATCGTCAATATCGGCTCCACAGCTTCGCTGAAAGGCTATGCAAAAGGCAGCATTTATGCCTCGTCAAAGTTTGCTCTGCGCGGATTGAGCCAATGCTGGCAGGCCGACCTCAGACCTTTTAATGTGAGGGTAATGCACGTTAATCCATCCGAAGTGACAACTGCATTTGGAAAAACGGACGGCTTGATGCGAGCAGAAGAGGAGAACAAACTGCGCCCACAGGAAATTGCCGATGTAATCGTTTCGCAATTGAAGATGGACAATCGTGGTTTTGTGCCAGAAGTGACAGTTTGGGCAACCAATCCGTGGTGATCTAAGGGAATCACGTACTCCAATAGTTATATTTGGGTCAACTTCATTCAATCAAAACAGCATGGCTCTAAGATTTACTATTGCATTCATTCTATCCGCTTTACTCATACAATCGGCATTTTCGCAGCTGCCCAGTACCGTTACTGTTGGGAGTACAACGCTCGATGTAAGGGTAGTTATCCAAGGAAACAACCAGAATAATGGTATAGACATTCCATGGGAAATTCAATGGGGTTCCGATGGTTATATCTGGATGACAGAGCGTTATGGACGCGTAAGCCGGCTCAATCCAGAAACAGGTGTTCGCACCACGATTCTGGATTTAACCAATACCGTTTACGATAATTCTGAAGCCGGATTGTTGGGGCTTGTCCTTCATCCTGATTTTGAAAACACGCCTCAAGTTTTTCTCGCATACACCTATTCTAGCGGAGGAATCAAGGAGCGAATAGTGCGATATGATTACAATAGCACCTCTGGAATGTTGGAAAATGCGCTGACCTTGGTAGAAGCAATAAATGGTAACACGACCCATATTGGCTGTCGGCTACTGATTCTTCCCGATAATACTCTTTTGGCAACAACAGGCGATTACCAGAATCAATCTTCACCTCAAAGCGAAAGTTCTGTAAGTGGCAAGATTCTGAGAATGAATTTGGACGGCAGCATTCCATCTGACAATCCCTTTGGGCCATCCAGCTACTTATATTCTATAGGACACAGAAATGCGCAAGGACTTGTTCTCGCCCCCAATGATGTTCTATATAGTTCAGAGCATGGGCCGACAACTAATGATGAGTTTAATATCATCGTACCAGGCGGAAATTACGGATGGCCAGACGTGGAGGGATTCTGCACTGGTGGCGAACTTGCTGATTGCAATGCCATGACCGACTATCAAGACCCGTTGGCCATCTGGTATTCAAACTCCACCATCGCACCGTCTGATTTAATTTGGTACAATCATCCAGCCATTCCAGAATGGCAAGGCAAAATGCTTATGACTGTTCTAAAAGCCGAGCACTTAAAAGTTATTGAAGTTGATAATGTGGATGGAACCACCGTTGTGAATCAGGAGATTCTCTTCAATACTGCTCATGCTAACAACCCCACATCATCATTCAATCAAGGAATTTTTGATCGTCTTCGGGATATTTGTGCGTCACCTGATGGGCGCGTTTTTCTTGCTACAAGTGGCCCATCTTGGGGAACAAACCTTACGTGGGCGAATTCCATCGTTGAGTTAAAAAACTCTGCATACTCTGCAGTAGGCATGGAAGAGCGGACACAACAGTTGAATACTCAGATTTATCCGAATCCAACAAATGGGCTGACCAATTTGGTATTTGCCAATGAGTTGATGGGAGCAGGGTTTAGCGTTATAGACCAACTTGGCCGAGTTGTTCGGTCGGGCGTGGTCAATAACCGAAAGATGGAATTAGACTTTTCGAACTTGGCATCGGGTTTGTATATCGTGCAAGCTGCAAATGAGCAGTACACAACAAACGAAAGACTGCTAATCTCAGAATGAGGCTTTCTTTTCTTTTATTTCTAATATTTTTTGCCACTGCTGTTTTCGGTCAGGTAAATAACCCTGAATTCAACAACGTGGCAAAAAAGTATGAAAAAGAAGCTTGGGTTTCGGCATTGGAATCTGCCGAATCGCTTATTGATAACGATAAGCACAGGAAAAAACCCGAACCTTATCTGTGGGCCTCCATGTGCTTTTACGAACTGTCTAAATCGGATGATCCTAAAATTCAGGAGCAATATAAATCTGCTTTGAGGGATGCGCTAAAATTTGCGGGCAAAGCTGTTTCCAAGGATAAGAACGGGGACATGGTTCAGGACAATCAGGAATATTTTGATTTGATGCGAAAAGAAGGAATTGCCTACGCGCAGGCGCATGAGAAGGAGGATGACTATCGGAAGGCATCTTACACTTACAAGCAAATCCAAGATTTTGCCCCAAATGATCCCTATATCCAATTCGTGAAAGGAGTGACGGATATTCGGCTGAGTTCAATGTATGATGCAGAACGCGAGATTAAGGCAAGTTTCCCGATACTGGAAGCAAGCTATCGGAATTTGGACTACGTGCCAGACCCTATTAGTTCGCCATTGCTGAAACCAGCGGTTACCTACTATGCAGACCATTTGATTGGTAGCAATTATGTGGATTCTGCAAGGGTGGTTCTTCTTTCTGCACGGGTTTTCTTTCCGCTGGATGAAGAGATAAAGCAGAAGCTACAAAACCTGCAATAATCAAACAGAAAATGCTAGAACACAGATATCATCTATCTGTGAGCGCTCTCCTTTCCAATCTAGGAATAGTTTATCAAGTTGAATCGACCTCTTTGACATAGGTAGAGGCTCTAAATCTGTCAACCAGTTTAGCACTCTTTTTCTCATCAGCTTTTTGCCATTAAACCCACCGAACTGATCTTGCAAACCGTCCGTACAGAGATAATAAGTCGCATTGTCATCTAAAGTAATGGAGGTCTCTTCGAAAGGCACGTTCGTGGTCAAATAATGTTCGCCAATCCCCCTCCGAATGCCTTGAAATTGCAAGACCTCCGTTCCTGAAACAATTGTCAACGGCCGCCTAGCACCAGAAAAGATGAGCTCGCTTTTGGTCTTGTTTATCAGGCAGATTCCAATATCCATCCCGTCTGTGCCGTCTTTTTGTTTAGGACCACCGAATGTTGCTTTGATCTTTTGATTTAGACGCTCTAGTATTTCAGAAGGAGATTCAACTTTTTGTTCTACTACAAGTTCGTCAAGGTAGCTCTGGCTCATAATTGACATTAACGCACCAGGAACACCGTGGCCTGTACAATCTGCCACTGCTACTAACGCCTTTGATTCGTCAATTTGGTGAAACCAGTAGAAGTCGCCACTTACAATATCTCTAGGCTTATTGAAAACCATACAAGCAGCAAAAAAGCCGTTCATTTCCTCAGGAGTCGGTAGCATGGTCTCCTGTATGGTTCGGGCGTATTCTAAGCTGCTTTTTACCTCCTCGTTCTTCTCGCTAATAGCCTCGTTAACCTTTTCTAACGCAGCCGTAATTCGCTCTTCATCTCTCAGTACTTTATTCAGAATCGGATAAGTAATAACGCCCACCAGAATCATTACAAGAACAGATACAAGTAGCCCCCCAAGTAGTTCATTTCTCGCTTCAATAATAAACGAATCGAACGGATAATCCGCTTCTATTACAGCAAACACATTGCCTTCAGAATCTCGCAGTGGACACACGGCTGTAAGCCAACTTCCGTGGTCGTCTTCAAACCTTGGAATTGTGCCTCCTGAATGGTAAATACTTTTGAGTTTCTCGGGAGGGCTTTCATAATGCCAACCATAGGTTTCTTGGCCAGTACTGGCTATTCCTCCGATGAATTTATCGCCAATAGAATCATAAGTAAGTGTGTAAATAGGGGTTTTCAGTCTGTTTGCGATAACCGTTCGATTGAAGAGCTGGCTAAACATTTGAAATGTTTGGTTTTCTGATAAACCAGACGTATCACCTTCCAAAGGAAATGACTCAAATACGCCTTTAATGGCATCTCGATCTACTTGTTCTGCAAGTGTTGAAGCTATTCCGAACAGATTCGAAAGCGTGCTGTCTTCAGCAGACCTCAACTGCACATGGTAGTTGTGCCCAATTAGGTAGGCCGAAAGAAGAATCAAACCACCATAAACAGTAATGTAGATTCTAAGTCGTGTACGCCTAGACTGTAAGCTTTTTGGCATTTAGCAAATAATTCAAGCGCATTTAAGTGCACGCTTAAACTGTCGCCTCTACGCATTATTCCTTACAAATGTTGCTGTCGGTAATCCGACAAACGGGTCTATTCGCCCAGCATGCCTTTGATCATCTCATTAGTCTCAGTGGATTTCACCTTGTCAATCATTGATGCAATTCGAGTAGCCATGTCTTTAGCTTCTGCCGACTCCTGAGCTTCTGCCGACTGACGTAGTCCCATCAACACTTGAATTGAAGACAAACGCATCCACCAAGCACCTTCGTTCAGAGCCAAATCTTCCAACACGTCTAAACCTTTAGATTGCGTTGCGATGTCTTGCTTCATCAGGTATTTCCCAAAAATTTGAACATAAACGTATTTGTTGTTTGGGTCTGATATTTTGTCAATACCATTCACAAAGAAGTCCATTTGTTCTGCTGTTCCATTCTGAGAATAAAGCGAAGCGATAGAAGAAATAAGCGATCCACTTGCATCTGCCTCAGCACCTTTTGCTAAAGACAACGCTTTAGTCTCATCGTAAGAAGCAATCGCTTTAAGCGTAGAACCAAGAACAGTGTATGATTGGTCTTTCATCGAGGCTTCAATCACGGCTTGAACATTGGCATCTGAACTGAATTCATCTGCCAACGCAGTTATCGCCTCTGCACGAACGATTGACTTTTCATCCTTCTGGGCCATCCAAATAAGTTTGTTTTTCAGGAGCGAAGTGTCGGCCACCGCTTTTCCTTTCAGGGATGTCAGTGCTTTTCTTCTTGTTCCCCAATATTTATCTTCCAATGAAGCAAGAATAGCTTCAATTGCTTCCGGATTTTTACTTGCTTTCAATCCGTTCATCGCCTCCGCCTTATCCAAGAAAAGTGGTGCATTCTTCAGCATGAATAGGTATTCTGTTTCGGAAAGCGTTTCTGATTTTGTGCCAAGGAGCATTTGTTCTGCATCAACCTTTACCAATGATGGTTCTCCGAGGACATCAAACTCAAACGTCTGTTCTTTTTCGGAAAGATCAATTCTTGAACGATTTACCGCGCCTCCGAAATACACATCCACATCCATCGGTATTCTATACAATGGAAACTCTTTCAAGTCCTGCGTCTGCTTAATGGTTACGCTGTACTTCTTAGCTTCCGCGTTGTAATCGTGAGCGATTTCTAAACTTGGATATCCCTTATCTAAGAACCATTGGTTGAAGAACCAGTTGAGGTCAAATCCGGTCACTTTTTCCATTGCCAAACGCAATTGATGAATCTCAACAGACTGGAATTTGTTCTCATTTAGGTAAAGGTTCAAGCCTTTGAAGAACGCCTCGTCTCCAATAGTTTTTCGCAACATGTGTAATATGCGACCGCCCTTATTGTATGAGTGCGCATCAAACATGTCTTCTTTATTATTATAGAAGAAACGGATCATGTCCTCATGACCAGTTTGTGCTACGGATGCGATGTATTGACGCTGCTGCTCATTTCCGTGCTTGTCAGCCGCATCACGGCCATGGCGGTGCTCCAGCCACAAGTATTCGCCATAAGTAGCGAAAGACTCGTTTAGCGGAAGATTACTCCAGCTTTCGCAGGTCACAAGGTCACCGAACCAATGATGGAATAACTCATGCGCTATAATTTCCTCGTTGTCGCCATCTATTAGCTCGCGCTGCGTTCTGTGAAGGAATTCACCGTGGATGGTAGCCGTGGTATTTTCCATCGCTCCCGAAACATAATCGCGGACAACAATCTGGCTGTATTTTTCCCAAGCGTATGGGAAATCCAACACCTGAGAGTAGAAATCGAGCATGTTTGGAGTCTCGCCAAAAATGGCTTTGGCGTGTGGCTCAAAAGCGGGCTCAACATAATAATCAACGTCAATTCCTTTCCATTTGTCCTTCACAACAGCAAATTCACCAACTGCCATCATGGCCAAATAAGGTGCGTGAGGTTTCGTCTGTTTCCATTGGTCGGTTCTTGTTCCATCACCATTTGGACGAGAGCTTACCAAAAGTCCGTTTGAAAGCGTCACATAACGGCTATCAACCGTAATTTTAATGTCCTGAGTCATGTTCTCATTCGGAGAATCGATGGTTGGAAACCAGCATGAGCTTGATTCCGTTTCGCCTTGGGTCCAAATTTGCATTGGCTTGTCTTTTTCTTCACCAAGGTGATTGATAAAATAAAGGCCTTTCGCATCAGTGATGGCCGCACTTCCTTTGGCCTCCAATTCCTCAGGCTTGGCGATGTAATCCACCCAAATAATCACGGTTTCGTTGCGCGTGTATTCCTTATCAAGTTCAATCTGGATCTTCTCGTTATCATACGTGTATTTAAGTGTTTGCAGTTGCCCGTTCTTTTTCAAACCAACGGCATTCAGGTCAAATCCTTTGGCGTCCAACGTCAATTTGTTTGTTGTGTAGAAATATGGCTTCAATGTAAGTTCTGCTTTTCCCATCAATTGCTGCTTTTTCCAATCAAAGCGCACATCTAATGTTGTGTGAATGAGGTCGAACGTGCGGGTGTTTGACACTTGATATGTGCGCGTTTCAACTTCTACAGCTTCTTCTTCAACCACTTCGACATCTGAAGTGGCTACTGCCGTTGTTTTTTTCTGTGTTTTGCACGCGCTGAAACCAATTGAAACGGCAAGCAATCCGATGACCCAACTATTATTCTGTGTAAGAATTCTCATTCTATTCTTTTCTTTGATTTTTAAACGGGGCGCAAAAATAGGTTTATACATACTTAACACAACGGTAATTAGGGATTTTTAAGAGATGGGCAAACGTGTAAAGGTTTCAGGGTCAGAGTTTTTGATTGAATTTGAAGGTGAGAATAAGGGAAATGGAACGCATAACGCCAAGCCTTTCGTCTGGGACGTGAGCAAAATCTCCGATAACTTTTATCATGTTATAAAAGACAATCGTTCTTTTAATGTGGAGATTTTAGAAGCCATTGACGGCAAACGACCAATTAAAGTGAACGGCAACATGTACGAAACCGAAACCATCGATAAGTTTGATGAGCTTCTCAAAAAGCTCGGAATGGAAAAAGGCGGAGCAGGGAAGGTAAATGAACTGAAAGCCCCAATGCCTGGCCTTGTTTTGGAAATCAATGTTAAACCAGGAGATCAGCTCCAAAAAGGCGACCGCGTGCTTGTTCTAGAAGCCATGAAAATGGAGAACGTGATTAAAGCACCTGCGGATGTTACGGTGGCTTCCATCGAAATAGAAAAAGGAAAAACCGTGGATAAGAACCAGGTGATGGTTCGGTTTGCGTGATGTAAAGATTCTGTGATTTGCTTTACATGTTTGAGTTTTATGTAAAGGTTTTTTGATTTTCCTTACATATTATAAAAACATGGAAAGACCACACGATTTTACGATTCACATTCCTCCTCAACAGAAAACCGATGAGTTGGAGACTAGACGCGTTCTTAAATCGCTTACAACAACCCGTGCCGCTTTAGCGGAATTAAAAGGCGTTGCAGCAACCATTCCCAATGAGCAGATTCTTATAGAGACATTATCTCTTCAAGAAGCAAAGGACAGCTCGGCCATTGAAAACATTGTTACGACCCACGGTGAATTGTACCGAAGTGATGCAACCCGACCTAAATTCACATCGGCCGCGGCCAAAGAGGTACACCATTACGCGAAAGCTTTACGCACAGCCTTTCAGGAAACGAAGCGAACTGGAGTAATCAGCACATCGTTAATTCTTAATGTACAATCTATCATTGAAGGAAATAGTGCGGGCATCCGAAAATTGCCTGGAACGGTTCTTAAAAATGCAGGTACAGGAGAAGTAATTTATACTCCTCCCCAGCATCCTGATGAGATTTCAAGGTTACTGACAGACCTCCAAAAATTCATGCATGATGAGGACAACGAGCTAGACCCATTGGTTAAAATGGCACTTATCCATCATCACTTTGAGAGTATTCACCCGTTTTATGATGGCAATGGACGGACAGGACGGATTATAAATATTCTGTACTTGATTAAAGAGGAATTATTGGATCTTCCCATTCTTTACTTAAGCCACTACATCATCAAAAATCGCACAGAATATTACCGCCTGTTGCAAGACGTACGCACAACCGACAATTGGGAATCTTGGATTCTATATATGCTTGAAGCTGTTCGGCAAACATCTATCGATACGGTCCGAACAATTAAAGCAGTAAAGCAACTGATGCTCTTGTTAAAAAAACGTATCCGAAGTGAACAATCGTTGATTTATAGTCAGGATTTGATGAACAACCTATTCCGACATCCATATACCAAAATCGATATTCTTATGGAAGAGTTGCAAGTGAGCAGGCCAACCGCAATGCGCTATCTCAATATTTTGGTTGAAATGGGAATTTTGGAAAAGCACCGTATGGGGCGCACCAATTACTACCTCAATGTAGAATTGTTTGCGCTGCTAACCCGTACAGATTGAAAAACTCTACTGACAGCAATACCAAAATAAGCCGAAAGCTTTGCCTCTAATCGTTCACCAACGAAATATCGAACTGCACCAGGTCGATGAATTCCTGAACTCGGTCATCTATCTCCTCTTGCGTTAGATTGATTAACCTTTCTGTTCCAAATTTCTCAACACAGAATGAGGCCATGGCAGAGCCAAAAATGATAGCGCGTTTCAAATTATCGAATGAAATGTCGCGTGTGCTTGCCAAGTAGCCAATAAACCCACCAGCAAAGCTGTCTCCAGCTCCCGTTGGATCAAAAACTTCTTCCAACGGAAGGGCAGGAGCGAAGAACACTGAGTTCTTATTGAATAGCAATGCGCCATGCTCACCTTTCTTAATGACCAAAAATGTCGGACCCATTTCGAGAATTACCTGAGCCGCTTTTACCAAAGAATATTCTCCTGAAAGTTGTCGGGCCTCTGCATCATTGATGGTAAGAACGTCTACTTTTTTCAAAACGGCTTTCAGTTCGTCCATCATGATATCCATCCAAAAGTTCATGGTGTCCAACACAACCAACTTCGGGCGGTTTTTCAATTGGTTTATTACCGACATCTGCACCGCAGGCGTTAAGTTGCCAAGCATCAAAAACTCACAATTCTGGTATTCATCTAATACTACAGGCTCAAAATCGGCTAACACGTTCAGCTCAGTAACCAACGTATCGCGCGTATTCATATCGTTATGATACTTACCGCTCCAGAAAAAAGTCTTTTCTCCTTTTTTTATCTGAATGCCATCTGTGTTGGCTCCGTGGTTTCGCAAATTTTGCAATCCTTCCTCAGGAAAATCATCTCCAACAACAGAAACCATGTTTATTGGTTTGTTGAAGTAAGAGGCCGCCAAAGCAATATATGTGGCTGCACCACCAATAATCTTGTCGGTTTTTCCGAACGGGGTTTCAATAGCATCAAAGGCAACGGTTCCAACTGTAAGTAAGCTCATTTTTATAGGCCTAAAAATTTTCAACAAAGGTATTGGATTATATGACCGAGCAAACTACATTTGCAGCCCTTAAATTCCTCCTTAGCTCAGCTGGTTAGAGCATCTGACTGTTAATCAGAGGGTCCTTGGTTCGAGTCCAAGAGGAGGAGCTTGAAAATGAAGGGGTTACGTCAATAAAATGATGTAACCCCTTTTTATTTGCAAGTGATTTGCAAGTTTTTCGTGCTTATTTGGTGGTTTCGTGCTTGATTGAATGAAGTATAGATAGGATTGAACGGCTATTCAGACTCGATTCAAAACACGCTAGGAAATGAGTTAAAATCGGTGGAGGTGGCACTAACCCCATCCTAATATTAAGTCGTTTAAGGTTTACTATTAATAAGACTACTGAGAACAGGAAGTCGGGTCTGTAAATGTGTAGGGATTGATTCTGCCTTATGAATCACTTGCCCCGAAGAGACTGTTAAAACGTGGACAGGAGTTTTCAATTTCTTTGAAGCATCAATTAAATCAATACGTTGAAATCGATTGAAGTGCGTGTTTAGGTTTTTATATCCAGCACGAAACCTTTGCTCAATTTGATCTTCGCTTACAAAATGACCGCCATTTGCTACCCTAATTGCGACTCGCTCCTTTGCTTCTTCAACGCTATCTAAACATAGAAAAACCATATTCAGTTCAAATCCAAGGTTCTCGAATTTGTCAGGCCAATACATTGGCGTAGTATTAAAATTTGTTTCGTAGCAACAAAAACGACCATCAATCGCAGCCGATTCAAACAACTCGATTCGATGCTGTTCGGTCATATTCCGCGCCATTACCTCGCGAAATTCCGAATCTCGCATGCCATTGTAGCGAGTCCAAAACTCAAAATCGTCATCGTATGGAATGATTTCTTCTCCAGTAACGGCAGTCACCAGTCTCCTAGAAAAAGTAGATTTTCCTGAACCGTTACAGCCCGCTATAACTAAAAGCTTCGGCATTTTTCGTAGAAGCGTCTTGAGTTACAGAGATTGAATTTTTGTAAACTCTAACACTTTCAAAAACGCTTGGCATTTGAGATTCAAGAGCCTCAGAAATTGCTTTATGATCTGTTTGGGAAGCCGAATAATCTGCTTGACAGAATAACTCACCTATGGTTTCAGATTCCATGTTTGTTGAGCGAATTTTAAAAACCCTTTTTAACATTTTAACCATTTGCGAAAGTACCATTTTTTTCAATTGTGATTATACATCATACGTTTCCAAGTCAAATTAGGTTTCTATATGCTTAGAAAGCTACTAACTTGTTTGATTTCTCTACAATTGACTTTTAACTATTACGTAATACTTCAATAAATATTTTAAAGTCGGTTTTTGTTCAACCGCCTTTTCAACTATCGCCATGAGTTTCAAGAAAGGTGATTGACTAAACAGATATTTAGACTTGATTGACCTGAACGAGATGCTGGAATAAGCTAGCCTACCATACCGCGCGCGCGCAATATATACCCGACCAAATCGTCTGCCATACCTTATAAGGGGTTAAAAAATAGCGTAAAGAGTTAGAAATTAGCGAACTACGATACAGGGATTCTAATTAAAACCGTAAACCGCTAAAGGGTTCTATCATTCAACTGCTTTGGTGGAGGTCTTAAACTCCTAAGTAGGGGTTAGGCTCTCGGCCTCACCGAAGTAAAGACACGACATTAAAAAAGTCAAACGGTCTTGGGTCCCATCTGGTCAGTAAGTCGGGTGGGGGGTGTCTTGACTAAGAACTTAAATTGACAAATAGGGTAGTGTGATCTGCGTATGCCCGAACTCGGATCAGTAATCTATCTGAATGTCATACGTTTTCCCCTCTTCTCCATAGACCATTGTTGTTCCATCTTCATCTAACTCTGCTGGGCTAATGTGATCACTATCCAAATAGCCTCCATTTTCAAAATAAATGGTTGTTACCTCGTTGCCTTCTACCTCCACGTCTAAAGTGTAAGTGGCTGAATGCCCTGTTTCGGAGTTGCTGTAATAGACGGTTGCCGAGTGCCTACCATTTTCAAAACCGCTACTTGGTTCTTCCTGTTCTGTTTCACGAACTTCCGTGATTTTAGAAGTTTCTTCGGGACTGTTTTGCAGGTCTTGGTCTGAGCCACAGGAAATAATGAAAGCGAGGAAGGGTACAATTAGGATATGGAATTTCATGGCCTTCTTCAATTGTTGCAATTACTATACATATCTCCGTTTCAAAATCGTAATCTGTTACCACCCCTTCTTGAACCCTCTCTGAGATTCGATTCTCTTCACTTGTTCGAGAAATTCGCTCAATGACATTGGGTTCTTCTTCATTTGCTTTACCGCTTCTACTGCGGCCTTGTTCCTCTTGTGGTGATAATCTGTTAGTTCTTTATTCATTGCCTAATACTTCTGTGCCGTAAGGTTGATGGAAGTTAAGCCTACCTAATCACAAATTTTCCTTATTGAATCATACTCTTTTTCCAAACCCAACTCTTTAGCCTTAATCAGGTCTAAGCAGCCTCCGCTTTCATCTCCAAGCGTGACTCTTGAAAGTCCTCTCAGATGATAAGATTTTGCATCATTAGGGTCAAGCTCAATAGCTCTAGTGAAATCTGCTACAGCTCCTCTTTCATCATCTAAGAAGAATTTTGAAAATCCTCTTTTGTAATAAGCATCTGCATTATTAGGGTCAAGCTCAATAACTCTAGTAAAATCTTCTAAAGCTCCTCTGTAATCTTCACGATAATGCTTTGTATTTCCTTGTTCGATATATTGGCTTACTCTTCTCTCCGTGCAACTTATGATAGCAACAGAGAAAAAAAGAATCAACAATGTTTTTCTCATCATTTGTTTATTTGGTCATCTGTAAAACTCCCTTAAGGTTACTCTATGTAGTGAGCATAGTTCTCCCTTCCAGCAATTTCAAATTACTCTAATCTGCCTGAATCTTCTTCACTCAAATTTTCCTGTTTCCGTAATGTTGTATTTATACAAGTAGCTTCCTCAATAACAGAGCTTTTTTATTAGCAGATTCTCAGCTCGTTTATCACCAAGCTCTCCAGCTTTCCTCCAATCCCGACAAGCTCCATCTTTATCTCCCAGCTCGTCCTTTGCCTTTCCTCTGTTCATATAACTTAAAGCATAACCAGGATTAATCTCTATGGCCTTGGTATAGTCTGCTATGGCTTCACTGTTGTTTCCCATACGGCCCTTTGCTGCTCCTCTACCAATATAAGCTCGCTCATCGTCAGGCCTAATCGTTATGGCTTTGGTGAAGTCCGCTATGGCTCCTTCGTAATCTTCCAACTTGCCCTTTACTATTCCTCTTCCAATATAGCCATTAGCCTCATTAGGGTCAATCGCTATGGCTTTAGTGAAGTCCGCTATGGCTCCTTCATAATCTCCCAGCCCGTCCTTTGCTGAACCTCTGTTACGATAAGCTCTATCATTTTGAGAATCAATCTCAATTACTCTTGTGAATTCAATTACCGCATCTGCGTACAGTTTCATACGGCCCTTTGCTGTTCCTTGATTATTGTACTCCGAGGCTTTTTTGCTGATGTTATTAGCTGTTTGGCTAAAAAGAGTGCCACTGCACGAAACGAGTAAAATCAAAAATATGCTTTTCATCTTGGTATGTCGTTTTTAAGCCCTCCTTACGGTTGATAAGGTTAACTGATTATTCCGAACAATTTTGAATGGCAAAAAGGAACCACTTTCATTTCTCGTTAATCTTCATGTCCGCATAAGGTTCTTCCGTAGGTGTTCACAGCATCAGTTTTTGAAACGGCTTTGATCTCACTTTTGCAGTTCTTTAATGCAAAACATTCTTTGCTCAAATGGTATGCCTTGCTGCTCTTGCTATTGCAGATGTAAACGGTCGTATCGGATTGACCGA
>Ga0209702_10005070_pt1 | contig 18355 bp, 13 predicted proteins | sample FRY01_FD_187210 | JGI IMG/M metagenome (GOLD analysis project Ga0209702, IMG submission 187210) | Freshwater microbial communities from Lake Fryxell liftoff mats and glacier meltwater in Antarctica - FRY-01 (SPAdes) (version 2) | ecosystem: Environmental > Aquatic > Freshwater > Ice > Glacier...
CAGACAAATCACCTCGACGCCCCTTCCGCGCGCATTAGCGTCGGGTTCCCATGTTCGCCGAAACCAAAGCGCCGCTGTCCGAGCGCATCCACGAGGTCTTCTCCGACCACGGGCTGCTCTCGCGGTCGGACGATTTCGAGTATCGGGCCGAGCAGCAGCAAATGGCGGTGCGGGTGGCGGAGGCGCTGGAACGGGACCGTTGCCTGGTGGTCGAGGCCGGCACGGGCGTCGGCAAGTCGCTCGCCTACCTGCTGCCCTCGGTGGTCCATGCGCTGGAGAAGGGGCGCAAGGCGGTGCTTTCCACCCACACCATCAACCTGCAGGAGCAGCTGATCGGCAAGGATATCCCGATCGTGCAAAGCCTGCTCGGAGCCGGGCGCGGGGCGGTGCCGTTCAAGGCGGTGCTGCTCAAGGGGCGCGGTAATTACCTGTGCCCGACGCGGCTGGAGCGGGCGATCCGCTCGTCCGACGATCTGTTCACCAGCGGCGAGCTGGAGGAGCTGCGGCAGATCCGCGCGTGGTCGCGGGAGACCACCGACGGCACGCTCAGCGCCCTGCCGTTCACCCCCGATCCGAAGGTCTGGTCGCAGGTCTGCAGCGAGCCGCACGCCTGCACCGCGAGGCTGTGCGGGGCGAAGGGCGGCTGTTTTTACCAGGAGGCGCGCAAACAGATCGCGGAGGCCCACGTCATCGTGCTCAACCACACCCTGCTCTTCACGCTGATGGCCGCGGCGGAGGACACCGACACCCTTCAGGGCGGCGACAGCTTTCTTTTCCCCAATGACTTTCTGGTCATCGACGAGGCCCACACGCTGGAAAACGTGGCGGCGCGGCAGCTCGGGTTGAATCTTTCGCAGAGCGGCCTGCGGTTCCAGCTCGGCCGGCTTTACAACGCCCGCACGCGGAAGGGCCTGCTCACGGCCGCCGCCGATGCCGAGGGGATCAGGCTGTGCATCGGCCTGGGCACGGCGCTGGACGATTTTTTCGACGAGGTCGGGCGCGCCTGCGTGTTTCGCGGCCCGGCGCGCGAACACCGGGTGCGGACCGCGGGCCTGGTCGAACACTCGGCCGCCGCCGCGCTGCTGGCCTTGGAGAAGCGCCTGGTCGAGATCTGCGAAAAGATGCCGGACAGCGCGAGCAAGACCGAGCTGCAGGAATCGCGCCGCCGGCTGGCCGAGACCCGGGTCGGCATCCGGCAGTTTCTCGACCAGGATCTGGAGGAGCATGTGTACTGGGTGGAGAAGTCTGGCGGCCACTCCGAGTCGCTCGCGCTGCGCACCGCGCCCATCGATGTGTCGGAGGCGCTGCGGGCGATGCTCTTCAACCGCGGGAAATCCTGCCTGCTGACCAGCGCCACGCTCGGCATGGGCGAGGCCGATCTGCGGTATTTCCGCGACCGTGTCGGTGCCGATGAAGTGGAGGCGCTGCGCATCGGCAGCCCGTTCGACTACGCCCGGCAGATGACGCTGCATTTGGTTCCGACCATGCCGGAGCCGAACGCGCCGGCCTTCGACGAGGCGCTGGAGAAATGGATCGCGCATTACCTGCTGATGTCCCAGGGCCGCGCCTTCGTGCTCTTCACCAGCTACAAGCTGCTGCAGAACATGGCGGGCCGGCTCCAGGGGTTCTGCGCGCGCCAGGGGTGGGAGTTGCTGGTCCAGGGCGCGGGCAAGCCGCGCCACCAGATCATCCGGGAGTTTCGCGAGAATGTCTCGAGCGTGCTCTTCGGCACCGAGAGTTTCTGGACCGGGGTGGACGTCCCCGGCGAGGCCCTCTCCAATGTGATCATCACGCGCCTCCCCTTCGCGGTGCCGGACCATCCCGTGACCGCCTCCCGGCTCGAGGCCATCGAGGAGCGCGGTGGCAACCCGTTTATGGAATACTCCGTGCCCGAGGCCGTGCTCAAGCTGCGTCAGGGCGTCGGCCGCCTCATCCGCACCCAGAAGGACCGCGGCATCGCCGTCATTCTCGACAACCGTGTGCTGACCAAACAATACGGCCGCGTCTTCCTCGACGCCCTGCCCCCGGCCCCGCGGGTCATCGCCCGCGAGCTGGAGCCGCGCTGACGGTGGCCCGCGGCGAAAAACCGCCCCGGGGCCGCTTCGACCGGCGGCGGCTTGCCTCGGCGCGGGTCCGACCCACACTGCGGGCATGACGTGGGATGTTTTTACCGGCGGCTTCTGCCAGACCAATGCCTATCTGCTCGCCACCGGCGGGCGGTTCCTGCTGGTCGACGCCCCGGACGATTGTGCGGAGTGGCTGCGCGGTCTGGGCGTGAAGGTCGAGGCGCTGCTGCTCACCCATCAGCATTTCGACCACGTGATGGATGCGGCCCGCATTGTCGAGGACCACGGCTGCCCGGTGTATGCCTGGACCCAGCCGACGCCCGACCTCTGGCTCAACCGGATGTTTTCGCAAATGACCGGCTGGGCGCTGGAGATCCCTCCGTATGCCGTGACTCATGAGCTCGGAGGTCCCGGAAACGCGGCGGGCGGCGGGGTCGCGGTCGCCGGCACCACGTTGCAAGTCCTCCACGTGCCCGGGCATTCGCCGGACAGCGTCTGTTTTTACCACCAGCCCAGCGCGCAGTGTTTTTGCGGCGACACGGTTTTTGCGCAGGGTATCGGCCGGACGGATTTTCCCGGGGGCAGCGAGGCGCTGTTGATTGCGGGCATCCGGGAAAAATTGTTCACGCTGCCCGGGGCGACCACGCTGCTGCCCGGACATGGCGGCTTGACCACGGTTGGCGCGGAGATGATCGAAAATCCTTTTCTTCAGGGTTGAAATGACGCCGAGTTTCCTCGACAAGCTGCTCGACCGGCTGGACCGCGTGAGCCCGGACCAGGTGCAGTCGGTGCTGCTCCGGCTGATCCGCGAAAAAGGGTTTCTCGAAAAGGTCTTCGAGGCGCTGCAGGAGGGGGTCATCATCCTGACCCCCGACGGCCAGGCCACCTTCGTCAACCGCGCGGCGGGACGCCTCTTCGGGCTGGAGCCGGCGGAGGCGGTCGGGCGGGCCCTGGCGGAAATCATCCCCGGGCTTTCCTGGGCCGACTTGGCGGTCGATGGCACCCGGGCAGTCAGCCGGGATTTCGAGCTGTTTTATCCCGAGAGCCGGTTCCTCAACCTGTATCTAGCCCCGATCACCGACGCGGGGGAGCTGCCCGGGCCCGAGGATGACGAGCACCTCGGTTTCGTGCTGCTGGTGCGCGACCTGACCCAGACCCGGCGGGTGACCGAGGAAAAAATCGAGTCCGAGCGGCTCAACGCGCTCACCCTGCTGGCGGCCGGAGTGGCTCACGAGCTGGGGAATCCGCTCAATTCGCTCAACATCCACCTTCAGCTGCTCGAGCGGAAGCTGCGCAAGTCCTCGCCCCAGGCCCACGGCGCGGTGCGCGAGCAGCTGGAGATCGCGCGCGGCGAGATCAAACGGCTCGACTTCATCATCGCGCAATTTCTGTCCGCCATCCGCCCGACCCGTCCACAGCTGGAGCTGGAGGACCTGAATCAGCTCATCCGTGACGCCACGCGCTTTCTCGAGCCCGAGATCACCGACCGCCGGCTGACGCTGAAGCTCGAGCTGCGGGCGGATCTGCCGCTGCTCCGCGTGGACCCCGGTCAGATGAAGCAGGCGTTTTACAACCTCATCCGCAATGCCTCCCAGGCTACCCTGCCCGGCGGCACCATCACCATCCGTAGCGATCTGGGCGACTACGAGGTCACCGTGGCCGTGACCGACACCGGGTCCGGCATTCCGCCCGAGCAAATGGGCCATCTTTTCGAGCCGTTTCACACCACCAAGGAAAAGGGCACCGGCCTCGGCCTGCTCATCGTCCGCCGCATCGTGCGCGAGCACGGCGGCGAGATCGCCGTCGAAAGCGCGGAGAAAAAGGGCACCCGCATCACCATGCACCTGCCGCTCGGCCCCAAGCCGATGCGCATGCTGCCCAGCTCGGGTTGAAGGCGCGGGCCTTCAATACATCATCTGCTGCCGCGGTGGCTTGCTCGGCGTGAGGCCGGAAGCCTTGAAGACGGTGGCCTGCGCGCCATTGATTTCGCGGTATTCGACGGAGCCGGTGACCTTGTACCATCCCATTTCCCGCCACTCCGGCGGGGCGGCGGTGAACTCGACCGGGATGGAAATCGGGCGGGCGTCGGCGGCGCAGCAGGTCATCATGAGCCGGAAGAGCCGCATTTTTGACGGATCCTGCTTGTCCTTGATCGCCTGACCGGTCGTTTCGACGATCTGCGTGGAGACGACTTCCTGCACGTCGCGCGTCTGGGCCGGCATGTAAAAAAGTTCGATCAGCTGGAGCGGGATGTTGCCCTCGGGCGTGCGTCCGCCGCTGAGGCGCTCCAGTTCGTCCACGGTGAAGGCGGAGGAGGTGGCGGTGCCCGCCGCCGGGGCGGCGGTGCTGCCCGGCAGCGGACGGGACTTCTCGGCTCGTTTGGCCAGATCGATGCCCCCGCCACCGAGCGCGGTGCTGCCGGCGCTCGTCACCGCGTTGGCCTTGTTGATGAAAAACTGGTCGCTGTAGCGGTCGGGGGAATAGAGGGCGGCCGCGCTGAGCGGCACCGCCAGAATGAGAAACGTCAGGGCTTTTGACAGCCAGCCGCCCGGTGTCGCGTGCGCATGGTCATGGCCTCCCTGATGCTCGTGCCCGGGGTGGTCGCCGCCGCAGGTGCCGCAGCCGCCCTCCTCGTCCTGGCCGGGTGCCGCCTCGCGCGGTTCGCGCACCAGCAACTCAAACGCCGCCAGCACGCACAGGAGCAGCCCGCAAATCAGCGCCTGGATCCGAAAGCCGCCGAAGCCGGTCAGGTAATGAACCACCCGTCCGCTGGCGAAATAATAAATCATCACCCCGCCCCAGAGAAGAAGGAGAAAGCAGGCCGCCACCCGCGCCCAGGGGACGGTGGCCGCCGCCATGGGCGCGCCCTGGCCATGGTCGTGGCCGTGGCCGTGGTCGTGGCCGTGGCCGTGGTCGTGGTCGTGGCCGCAGTCGGGCCCGTGAACATGGTGGCTCGCCCCCTCGTGACTGTGGTCGTGCCCGTGGTCGTGGTCAGATGGATGAGCCATGGATCAGTTGGAGCAGGGGTGGAGCGGCGTATTTCCAGGCGAAGGCGAGCAGGGTGATCACCAGGAAGAGGCCGATGATCAGCCGGGCGACAAAGGCCTTCTTGAAGACGCTGGAATAGAGGAAAATAAGCTTCAGGTCGGCCATCGGCCCGAAGACGAGGAAGGCGAGGCGGGCGACCCAGGAGAAGCCCGCGAGGGATGCCGCGATGAAGGCGTCGGTGGTGCTGCAGAGCGAAAGGATGAAGGCCAGCGCCATCAAGCCCGGCACGGCGAACCCGTCGTTCCCGCTGAGCATGGCGATCACTCCCTGGGCCTGCGGCAGGACCACCAGCCGGGTGTTGAAAACCGAGGTGATGAGCACGCCGATGACAAAATACATCGCGGTGTCGAGAAAGTCCGTCCGCGCCACCCGCAGGGCGTGGGTCACGCGCTGGTCATGAGAGCCATGGGCGTGGGAATGTTCGGTGGCCCCCGCGGCCATGATGTGGTCGCGCAGGACGCGGTCCACCCGCAGTCGGCTGACGATCAGGCCCACCAGCACCGTCACGATGTAGGCCATGAGCAGCCGCGAGCAGGTCATGAAGACCGGGTTCTGCCCCTTGAAGGCGGAGAGCGTGCTCAGCACCACCACGGGGTTGATGATCGGAGCCGAGAGCATGTAGGTGACCGCGCAGCTCAGCGGCAGTCCCTTTTTCAACAGTCGTCGGATGACCGGGACCACCGCGCATTCGCACACGGGAAAAAATCCACCCAGCAGGCCGGCCACCAGGATGGCAAAAAGCGGACGCCGCGGCAGCAGCCGGTCCATGGCATTGCTCGGCAGATATGCGTCGATGAAGCCGGAGATGATCGTGCCGAGCAATAGATACGGCGCGCCCTCGAGCACGATGCTGAGAAAGGCGAAAAGGATGTCGCCGTTGGGGCTTGGGGCGGGGGGAATCATTCCGTCACAAAAATTCATGATGGCGGAGGAACCTCCGCCACGCAACCCACCGTAGCTCGACTTTCCGAAGTCGAGGAGGAGTGCTCCGCTGGTGAACCTTGCCCTTCGAATTTAAAGACATTCACTTTTTTGTCCCGCACCCGTTAGTTGTTCCGTGGGTCGGTTTCTCCTTGTCACAACGCTGGATGCAATACACAATGTGTTCACAAGAGCAGTTTAATTCTTGGCTTTTTCCCATGATCACCATGCCCTCCCGCTCCCTCCTTCTTTTCCGCCAGGGGAACCGGCGCGCCTTGACGCCCCCGCCCACACGCCGGTCCTCCCCGGAACGGCCGGTGGCCGAAAACGCCGCGAGCGGTCTGCTCCCTTCGGACTGGCCGGGGCGCTCTGGGACACTGCTGCCCGCCCGCGTGAAGCCCTCTGTTCTGGTTAAGTCGTTCGCCTGCTTTCTCCTGATACTGGCGGCGGCACTTCCGCTGCCCGGCGGCGAGTCCGTGCTGACCACCACCTTTCAACCCCTCGATGGCCTCGGCTCCGGAACAATCGTCATCGTTCCGGTCACGTGCCGCAATTGGCACGGCATGAGTGGGCAGCCGGCCCGCATCGGCCTCATCGCCGCGCCCAACGTTCTTCCCGGCAACGCACCCGCGGAGGCGGCCGCGGATCTCAACCTGGCTTCGGTGTGCGGCCTGCGGTTTGCTTGCAGTGACGTCGAGGCCGCGCGCGAACTGACGCTCGACGCAACCGCTTTCGCCATGCCCACCAGGTTCGTGCACCGGCGGGACCATATCATCCGGGCGTGTCTGGAGTGCCTGCGCCGCTGCCTGCCCGACGCCTTGAGGGACACCCCCGTTGTCCTGAAGAGGTCTGCGGCGGACGCAGAGTGGATCGATCCGATCATGAAAGAGTTCAACGTCCATGACCGTCGCCGCGTTTTTTTTACGCCGGAGAGCTGAGCTAGGGGCCTCGCTGCGCATCGCGGGAATCCTGCCATTTCCTCGGGCCACGCGTTCCTCCCCGCGCCATCCACGGCGTCCGGCATTTGGCGTCGGCAACCCGTCGGAAGTGAGTATAAGCTCAACCGTGAATTCGATCCGCCGCCATCCCGGGCTCAGACTTCGAGCCGCGCTCCGGCGCTGGCGTGCGGCGGTTTTGCCGGGCCGCGAGGAGCCGGAGCGGGTCCACGCCGCGCGCGTCGCCCTGAAGGAGGCGCGGGCAGTGCTGCGGCTGCTGCGGCGGGAGCTGCCGGGGGAGGCGGCGGCGGGCTGGGACCAGCGGTTGCGGCAGGCGATGAAGGAACTGGCACCGGCGCGGGATCAGGTGGTGATGAGCGCCATTCTGACGGCGCACGTGGGACGCCTGCCGCGGGAGGAGGACCGGAGGCGGTTGGTGCGCGCCCTGCCGCGCCCACCCGCCATTCCGTCCCGCGCGCTGCGCCGGATCGCTCCGCTGCTGGAGGAATTGGGTCAGGCCCTCAGCCCGTTCTTGCAAAGCCTCGGGTGGACGCCGGTGGAACGCGCCTTCGCCAAGGCCCTGCGATCGGTCCGCCGGCTGCAAACCCGGGCCGGGCGCGACGAGACGCCCGCCCTCTGGCACCGCTGGCGCCGCCGGGTCAAGGAACTGGCTTATCAGGCTGATTTTGTCCGCCCCCCGGACTTCCCGGCGTGGAAATCGCTGCGCCAGGACGCCTGGGAGCTGCAGTCGAAACTCGGCGATCTCCAGGACCTGCAGATCACCGTGGAAGGTCTGGCGCATCTGGAGGTGCCCGCGGACATTCGGAAAGCCCTGCGCGCCACTCTCCGTCGCGCCGCCAACAAGGCGCTGCGCCGCGCCTGGAAGGCGCGGCTCAAAAAAAGCGCGCTCGGCAAGTGATGCGGCTGCAGTAGCCGTCTGATAGGAATTTGCTTCCGGGGGCGGCACTGGGAAAGGGTGGGCGGGTCATGTGAGGGGGGGTAGGAAGGGGTCTGATCTTCTGGGCGAGCTTCCGCTCCATGCGTTCGAGCGCGCGCAACAGTTCCTCACGCTTGACCGGCTTTAGCGAATAACGCCTGGCGGAAGGCCTCAAAGATGACCTCGTGGTGCTCGGGCGTAATGCCGACGCCGCTGTCGGTGACGCGGAAGCGCACGAGCGGCACCCCGTCGGCTGACTTCAGCGCGTCCACCGCGAGGCGCACCGTGCCGCTTTCGGTGAATTTCACGGCGTTCGACACAAGGTTTTTCAATACCTGCTGCAGGCGCTGGCCGTCGCTCACGATGACGTCGTCGTTTTCGTCCTCGAGCGAGGTTTCGAGAAGCAACCCTTTTTGCGCAGCGAGCGGATCGAAGGTGCGCCGCAACTGCTCGATCATCGCGAGCAGCGAGAGCTTGTCCAAGTGCAGGTCGATCTTGCCGGCCTCGATCTTCGAGAGGTCGAGGATGTCGTTGATGAGCGTGAGCAGATCGGTGCTCGCGCCGTAGATCGTCTCCGCGAACTGCACCTGCTCCGCGTTGAGGTTGCCGCCCGTGTTGTCCGCGAGCAGCTTCGCGAGGATGAGCGCGCTGTTGAGCGGTGTGCGCAGCTCGTGGCTCATGTTGGCGAGGAACTCGGACTTCACTTGATTCGCGCGCACGAGCTCGACCGAGTGCAGCGTGAGCTCGCCCTGGGCGCGCTCGAGGTTGTCCTTCTGCGCCTGCAACGCATCGGCCTGCATGGCGAGCTGGGAGTTCGTTTGCTCGAGCTCCGCCTGCTGCGCTTCGAGATGCACCGCACTCTCCTTGAGCGCGCGGCTCTGCTCCTCCAGTTCTTCGTTGGAGACGCGCAACTCCTCCTGCTGAGCCTGGAGCTCCTCAGCTTGTTGCTGCGTTTCCTCAAGCAGGAGCGCGAGCTTTTTGCGGTATTGGGCCGTCCGCAGGGCAATGCCAATCGGCTCGGCGACCCGGCGAAGCAGCTCCAAGTCATGCGGAGAGACGCAGCGAAAGAAGCCCAATTCCAGCACCGCATTGGCCACCCCGTCGGCGCTGGTCGGAGCGATCACGAGGTGCCGGGGCCGGCTGCCGCCGAGGCCGGAGGTGACAGGAAAATAATCCGGCGGCACATCGCTGACCGTCAGGACCGACTTCTCCCGCATGGCTTGTCTCGTCAGACCGCCCACGACATGAGGCTGGTCGGATCCGTCTGACGCTTGCGCGGGAATCGCATAGGCGCCCACGAGGGAGAGGTGGCCCTCTTCCCCGGCAAAATACATGGCCCCGACCTGGGCGTTGAGATAGCGGGCGAGAAAGCCGACGATCTTTTCGCCGAGCTGCCCGACCTCCTGCTCACCCTGCAGCCGGACACTGAGTTCGTTCTGCCCCGCCCTCAGCCAGGCCTGCGTCTGCATCTCGCGGAAATCCCGCGAGGACATGACGGCGGCGGCGACGATGAGGAACAACAAGAGCGCTGATCCCGCCCAGATGACGAACGTCGAGAAGGCGGCGGCCCGCTCCCATTCCCGCGTGTTGGCATCGAGTGTCGCGTGCTCGGTGGCCTGCATCTCGTTGATCAACGCACGCAGACGATCCATCATCACCTTTCCTCGGCCCAAACGAACCAGATCGAGCGCGGCTTCAGCCTGGCCGGCAAGCTTCAGCTCGATGCCCTCCTTAATATTTGCCATTCTGTCCGCGGCGAGGCAGGCGTTCGACGGCTTCAAGCCGCTGCAGTTGCGCTGGGTTGTCCGCCGCCAAGCGCCGAATATCCGCGAGGTTGCGCGGCAGCTCTGCGAGCGCGGCAGTATACGGATCGAGATAAGGCGCGGAGCCCGTCAGAAGATAGCCGCGGTAACCCGTCTCCGCGTCCGTGAGCGAGGAAATCGTGGCCTCGAGCGCCCGCGTCATCGCGAGCGCTTGCATCATCTGTTGTGCGTCTGTCGATCGAGCCTGCTGGGCACGATAGGAGACAACCGAGATGGCCAGGACGGCAATCAGAGCGACCATGAATCCGAGCAGGGTCTTTCGTGGCAACGACGAACCCCAGCGGCCACCCGGCGCGGCGGATGGGCGATCTTCTTCGAAGCGCAGGTCAGGCGGGCTCGTCAGCGGGGTTTTATCGTCCATGGATTCTTTGGTCATGATTTTTTCCCGGTAGGGGGATCAAACCTACCTTTGAGCAGGCGGAGGTCGGACAATCACGAGGTCGCACCGGTTCGCGGCGGCCGCGTCCAGCGCCTCGGCAATGGTGGCGGATGATTCGTTGGATGCTCGTGGGGTCGTCAGTCAGGGGGATGGAAGCGTGGGTTCCCTATTCAAGGGTGGTTCATGCGTTGCCGTGCTGCCCGGCCTGGACTGGTATTTGAGTCAGCAACTGCTTGATCTGATCCATGTTCACGGGCTTCACGAGGTGGGCAAAGAAGCCCGCTGCTTTCGAGCGTTGCAGGTCAGCCTCCATGCCGTAGCCGCTCAGGGCGATGGCGGGGACGGGGCGGATGCTTTGAATCTGCACCATCAGATCAATGCCGCTGCCGTCGGGCAGGCCGAGGTCGCTGATGACGGCATCGAAGTGCGCGGCATTGTAGGCGGCAAGCGCCTCATGCAGGGTGGAGGCGGTGGTGACCCGATGGCCGCTGTGGGTGAGCAGGCGCTCGAGCACCGTGCGCGTGGTTTCATGATCTTCGACGACGAGTAGGGACAGCGCGCGCGGGGGCTGGTCGGGCGTGGCGTTCTGTGGGCTGGTAGCGGCGGGTGCGGGGACACTGCCGAGGGTGACGGTGAACTCCGCACCGTGACCGCGACCTTGGCTTTCCGCTTTGATCTCGCCGCCGTGGGCGGTGACGATGGCGCTGGAGATCGCGAGCCCCAGGCCCAGCCCGCCGTATTGGTGCTCTCCGGTGGTATCCGCCTGCTCGAAGGCATTGAAAATTTGCGACAACACTTCGGCGCGGATGCCTATGCCGTCGTCTGCCACGCTGATAATGATTCTGCCCTGGGCGTCATTGCGCGAGCTCACGGTGATGGTGCCGCCATCGGGCGTGAATTTGACGGCGTTCCTCAGGAGGTTCCAGAATACCTGCTGGAGCCGCGCGGGATCGGCCAGCGCGTGATGCCGCGCGGCATCGAGTTTCAACATGATGCGCAACCGTTTGCCCAGGCCATCGCTGCGGATGATCTCGTCCGTGTGGAGGAGTAGTTCGTGGATGTCCGCAGTGACGGGCGCGATGATCAGCTTGCCGTGAATGATGCGGGTGAGGTCCAGCAGGTCATCGATGAGCCGCGCTTCGAGTTCGATGTTGCGGCGCATCATGTCGAGCTGTTCGCGCGCCTCGGCAGGCAGCGTCGGATCGCTGGCAAGCGCGGTCGCCGTCATCAGCGCGGGGGTCAAAGGGGTGCGCAGTTCGTGGCTGAGCGTGGCAAGGAAATTGTCCTTGGCATTGCTGGCGGCTTCCGCGTGCTCCTTGGCCTCGATCAGCGCGGCACTGCTTCGTTTTCGCTCGGTGATGTCGTTGTGAACGCCGACCCATTCGCGGACCTCGCCGTCCCCGCCGATGACCGGCACCGCCCGGATCGAACACGAGCGCCAAACGCCATCGCGCCGGCGCACGCGGTGCTCAAACTCAAACAGCCGCTTTTCCGCCACCGCCGCATTCCAGGCTCTGATCGTGGGTTGGGCATCGTCGGGATGCACCGCTTGGGCCCAGCCGTGGCCCTGATATTCCTCCCGAGTTTGGCCGGTGAATTGGGCCCAGCCGGGCTGCTCGCCTTCCATCATGCCCTGCGCATTGTTCGTCCAGATGAGATCGCTCACTGCGAGCGCCGCCACCCGGAATCGCTCTTCGCTCTCCCTCAGCTTTTCCTCGGCAGCGCGGCGCACCGCGATGTCCATCGCCGATGGAATGAGATGCGTGATACGCCCTTCCGTATCGCGCAGCGGGGCGATTTGGAAATCGATCCACACCCGCGTGTCGCCCGCCATGCGCACGGGCACGTCGAAGCGCATGATTTCGCCGCTGGCGGCACGCTCGCACGCGTCCCGCAATTGCGCCTGAATCTCGGGGGAATAGTTCCACCAGTAGCAGTCCCAGAACTTTTTCCCGAGCACCTCGCTGGCCGGGATGCCAGCCGCCTCCAGCGGCGCGCGGTTCGCATCGGTCACCGTTCCGTCCGCCGTCGTCACGCCGACGAAAGCAAAAAGATTGTCTAGCACACGGCGGGTAAATTGCTCGCTCTCGCGCAACGCCTCTTCCGCCTGCTTGCGCTCGGTGATGTCGCGGACAATTTTTGATGCGCCAACGACCTTCCCTTCCGTGTCCTTGATGGGGGAAATGGTGAGCGAGACCTGCAGGCGGCGACCGTCCTTCGTCATCCGCTGGGTTTCGAAGTGGTTGATGGGCTCACCGGCGAGGATTTGCTTCAAAATATACTCCTCCTCGTGGTGCAGATCGGGCGGGGTCAGATGCAGGTTGGGATTACCGATGATTTCTTCCGCAGTGTAGCCAAACAGCCGCTCCGCGCTCGCATTCCAAGTGGTGACGACGCCGTCCAGCGTCTTGCTCAGAATCCCGTCATCGGCAGATGACACGATCGAGCCCAGGCGGGCCAACATTTCCTCTGCCTGCTTGCGCCCGGTGACGTCGCGAGCGGCGGCAAAGACCCCCAGAACGCGGCCACTCACGTCCTTATAGACTGAGGCATTGTAGAGCACGTCGGTGAGGCGCCCGTTCTGGTGCCGGATGGTGAGCGGGTAGTCGGTGACGAAGCCCTTCGCGAAGACCTGCTGGTAGCCCTCGCGCGCCTTCCTGGGCTCGGTGAAGTAATCGGAGAAATCGGTGCCGATCAGCTTCTCCCGCGCCACGCCGGTCACCTTGATCGATCCCTCGTTGACGTCGGTGATCTTTCCTTCCGCGCTGATCGTGACCAGCGGGTCGAGGCTCGCCTCAATGAGGCTGCGGGCATATTGCGAGGCCTGCACGCGCTGAGTGATGTCCTCGATCGCCAGCAAAATGCGCTCAGGCGCGCCCTCGGCGTTGTCCATGCGGCGTGCGTTGAGCAGCATGGTGCGCGTGCCGATGGTGGCAAACTCGTGCGTCACCTCGAAGCCGTTGAAGACCTTTTTCTTAGGGATGATCTCCTCGAGCAGTTCGCGCAGTTTGGGGATGTTCCATTGGCCGTTGCCGATCTCGTAAATCAGGCGGCCTTCGGTCTCGGCGGGCCTCACCTTGAAGTCGGTGTAAAAAGCCTCGCTGGCCGTGTTCACCCGCAGGTCGGCGCGCAGGACGAGGAAAGGCACGGGGGTCGTCCGCAGGGTGGCTTCCGCGTAATCCAGCGCGCGTTTGAGTGCCAACTCACTCTCCCGCAGTTTTTCTTCCGTTTGCCTGCGCTCGGCGATTTCCGCCTGCAATTGCTCATTTAATTTTACCGCCTCTTCCGTGAGTTCATGCTGGCGCAGCCCGGCGATCAGCAGCGCCTCATTCATCGCTGTCCTCTGCTCCCCGCTGTTGCGCATATCTGCGTAAGCCTCGTTGCGGAATTGCGCCAGATTCAGGTGCGCGCCGACCCGGGCGAGCAATTCCCGCCCGCTGAACGGTTTCACCAAATAATCGTCCGCGTCGGACTCCATCCCGGCGACGCGGCTTTCTTCTCCGGCGCGGGCGGAAAGCAGCACCACCGGAATGCTGCGCGTGCGCGGGTCGGCGCGCAATTCGCGCAGCAGCCCGTAGCCGTCGAGGCGCGGCATCATCACGTCGCTGAGAATGAGGTCGGGTGGGTTTTCGCGCGAGGCAATCAAGGCCGCTTCGCCATCAGCCACGGCCTGGACGAGATAACGTTCGCTCAAGAGCCGGCGGACGTAATCGCGCATATCGGCATTGTCATCCGCGAGGAGAATGCGGGGGAGCGCGCGCGTTTCGGGTGCTCCGTTCGGTGGCGCGCTGGAAATGAACGAGGTTTCCGGCGCGACGCCTGCGCTCCCGTCCGGCAACCACCGCATCGCTTCCTCGACGTAGTGACCCGCCGTCAGGGCCGTGGAAGCCAACGCGCTGTTCACCTCGATGCGATCCGCCGGCAGATGCGCCGTGCCTTTGGGAACGGTGACCGTGAAGGTGCTGCCTTTTCCCAAAACACTTTCGAGGTCGACCGTGCCGCCGTGGAGCTTGACCAATCCCTGCACGAGCGCCAGGCCGATGCCGGTGCCTTCGTGCGTGCGCGATGGCGCGCCTTCGACCCGATGGAAGCGTTCAAAAATGCGCGGGAGTTCTTCGGCGGCAATGCCCGTGCCGGTGTCGCGCACGGACAATTGCACCGCGTGGCCGGTGTCTTTTTGCGTGAGCTGGATTTCTCCGGCCAACGTGAACTTGAAGGCGTTGGAGAGCAGGTTCAAAACGACTTTCTCCCACATGTCGCGATCCACATAGACCGGCTCGGCGAGCGGCGGGCAATCCACGAGGAGTTTCAGCCCGGCTTTCTCGATGGCGGAACGGAAGACGCTGGCGAGATCGCCCGTCAACACGGCGAGATCGGTCGGTGCATACGAGGCCTGGATGCGGCCAGCTTCGAACCGCGAAAAGTCGAGCAGCGTGTTGACGAGGTTCTGGAGCCGGAGGGAATTGCGATGGATGAGGTCCAGTTGTCTCCGCACTTCCGGCGTCAAGGAGTCTGGCGGCAACGCGAGCAAATCTTCGGTCGGCCCGAGCATCAAGGTGAGCGGCGTGCGAAACTCGTGGCTGACATTGCTGAAAAACGTCGTCTTGGCGCGGTCGATCTCGGCGAGCGCCTCGGCGCGTTTGCGTTCCCCCTCGTAGGCGCGGGCATTGGCGACAGTGGTCGTGACGGCCGAAGCCAGCAGATCGTAGAACCCGCGATACATTTCGTTCGCCGAGAGACGCGGACTGATTCCCGCGACGACGACGGCAATCGGACGTTCCGCTCCGGGCGGCATGATCGGCAACAACACCGCCGCTTTGATGAATTCAGGAAATGGGCCGGAGCAAATTTTTCCGAAGCGTTGCTCCACGTCATCCACTTGCACCACCGCGCCCGCCAGAGACACTTCGGCCAACGGCCACGAGGAATTTCCCGGCGCCGCCAGGTCCACGAGTTCGGGCGCCGCCGTCATCCCGGCGCTGAGTCCCGTCGCCGCGATCAGTCGCCCAACCTTTTTCACCTCGTCGAGCCGATAAATCAGGACGAACGGCAGATCGAGTTCGTATCCCGCCAGCGTTTCCGTCGTGAGCGTTAAGGCTTCTGCGATGGATTTCGCATGGCCCGTGCGAGTGGCCATGTCGCGCAACGTGCGGGTGCGGCGGTCGCCCAGCATCTTGGGTGTCATCTCGATCACCGGATGAAAAAGTCCGGCCAGCCGCCCGGCCTCATCAAGAATCGGACTAAACGAAAGCGTAAAAAAACATTCCTCCGTATAACCGTGGCGTTCGAGGAAGATGTGCTGATTTTCCAGGAAGGCGGTGTTGCCCGCGAGCGCGGAATCGTGCGCCGCGCCGATGACCGGCCAGGCGTCGCGCCAACATTCAGGAAAGTTCTGCCCCATCGAGCGTGGATGTTTGTCGCCGCAAATCACGCGGTAGCCGTCGTTGTAAATTTGAACGAGTCCCGGCCCCCAAATAATGCAAATCGGCAAATCCGAGGCGAGGCAGATGTTGATCGTCGTGCGCAAACTCTGCGGCCAGGATTCCCTCGCGCCCAGAGGCGTGCGCGACCAATCCATCGAGCGGATCAACTGGCCCATCTCGCCGCCAGCGACAATCCAGTCTGTCCCCGGTTTTTGTTCAGAGATTTGATGTTCACTCATGGGATATTTCTCGTGAAAGTCATTTCAGATAGCGACCGGGTAATAAGTGATGAAGGTATAGCCGGAAGCCCGGAACGGCGTCAGTGCCGCGCGCACCGCAGTCCTCTGCCGCTTTTCTTTCGGCACAAACATCCTTGGCGTCACGATATTCATTTTGCCCTGCATAAACTTCACTTCCGCCGCTTGGCCTTCGGTTTCGGTTCCGTCGTCGGCTCCTTGCGCCGCGCGGCTTTCGGTTCCGGCGTCAACTCGGGGTGGGATAACTGCAGCCTGGCCTTCGGTTCCGGCGGCAGCTCGTTCGGCAAGACGCCGATGCGCTCCGGTAACCCGGTGGTCAGGCGCACATAGTCCGTCTGGCGCGGGCCGATCACGACCACGCCTTCGTCGGTGATGACATATTCGCGGATGTCCTTGCTGTGATTGCCGCCGCGCATCTTGATCACGATCATGACTTTGCGCAACTGGCCATCAATCTCCACATAACGCAGCCGGATGATGTCATCGGTCAGAAACGAAATCGTGTAATGACTGAACAGCATCGCGGTAAACGTGTCCTCGATCTCGACCGTGGAAATGATCGTCACCCCCGCGCCGGTCAGCGCCGCGATCATGCGGTAGAGCGATTCCCGGAAGTCGGCGCGGAAATCGGGTGCCAGCGCCATTTCAAAACCGACCAGCGAATCAATCGTCAGCCGCGTGGCGTTGAGCCGCTCCACCGCATCAAGGATTTCCTGCATCGTCTCATCCACCGAGAGATCGAGCGGACGCAGGTAAAGAATTTCGAGCTGGCCGGTTTTTTGCGGCGTCTCCAGGTCCAGACCAAAAGAGTCGGCCCGCGCCACGTAGCCTTTGGGGCGCTCCTCGAAGATGGCCGCGATGCACGCTTCTCCCTGGCGAATCCCTTCGGCGATAAATTGAGTGGCGATCGCCGATTTGCCCGTCCCTGAAGGTCCGGCGATCAGCATGCTGTCGCCTTCGAGAATGCCGCCGTTCATCATCTTATCCAGTTCGGGAACGCCGGTGGAAAGACGCCGTGGTTTGGTTGACCGTTGTTTTTTCCCGGCCAGTCCCAGCGTGCGCGAGAAGGCTTGCAGCCCGTCACAGGTGATGCGGATGGTGTGCAAGCCCGGCACGGAGTTCTGCCCGCGCAGCTTCATGATTTGCAACTTCCGCACCACGGAATTTCGCAGCGTGGTTTGGGTGAGCCAGAGAAGGCCGTCGCACACGGTGAACACGGGATTGTCGCGCAGTTCCGCCTCGGAGTATTTGCCGATCAGAAAGGTCGTGGCTTGCCAACTGGTCAGGAACAGGGCCAGACGCTGGATGAAGCCTTGCAATTCTCCCTCGGTGCCGTCGCCCATCGCCTTGCGCACCACCGTGCGGAAGGAGTCCACCACCACGATGCCAGGGCTGCACGCCGCCACTTCCCGGATGATTTCCTCCAGCACCGCGCCCATGTCCTTTTCCAGGACTACGTCGCTTAAATTGATGAAACGGACGGCCTTGCCCAGCAGGGCCGGGTCGAAGAAGGAATACTGCTGCTGGTAGCGCAGCATCTTGATGGCCGGTTCCCCGAGCACAGTAAAATAAAGTGCGGGTTTCACCGGGGTCGCATTGGCGAAGATGATCTGATGCGCCAGCGTGGTCTTCCCGCAACCCGGTGCGCCCGCGATGATGTTAAAGGAAAACTCCGGCAGTCCGCCGCCGAGGATTTCATCAAGGCCGCGCACGCCGGTGGGCAGTTGGCGGATTTTTACCTTCTCCGGAGGCCTCTCTTTTTTTGCTGAAGTGTTTGGGGGGATTGGTTTCTTTTTCATAGAGATTCGTGTTCAAAATTTCATTTCGTCAAGCTCCGGCCACACATCGTGCAACAGGCGCTCCGTCAGCCCCGCGCCGATGAAGGTCACCAGCAGCCCGAGCAACTGGGAGACGAGGACGATTTCGCCCTCGGCACTCGAGCAGGGATCCGGTTTCACCTCCGGTTCCTCCAAGCTCCCGAACGAACCGTCCGGCTTGATTTGCAACGTGCGCAGCCAAGGAACTTCTGCGCCTGCCAGCGCCAAGGCGCGGGAGAGCAGCGACCGAAAACCGCCGATGCCCATGAGCTTGCCAAGCGGCCCGCGCAGCTTACCGCAAACGCGGAAGCCCGCCGTCTCCTGATCGTCCGCAGGTTCGCCCTGTGCCGCCTCGGAATCCAAAAGACGCCGGGCAAACTGCTTCAGCTTGGATGGGGTGGTGGCGGACATTTTTCAACAGAAAAAGAGTTACCCGCCGTCGGCGCCGCGTGATGGAGCCGCAGCGAGGACATGGCCGTCAGCTCCGCCGCATTTCCCCGAACATCATGAACCCGCCCGGCCCGCCAAACTTCAGCGCCCCGCGCACGGGAAATTCGAGGGCCATCATCGTCTTCCTGCACCCCGCGCCTCCGCAGACGAGCGTCGACCGCCCCCGGGACAGCCCGCCGTCTTCTGATAGGAATTTGCTTCCGGGGGCGGCACTGGGAAAGGGTGGGCGGGTCATGTGCGGGGGGGTGGGAAGGGGTCTGGGGGGAGGGAGGGGGGGAAAATGGTGGGAGAACAGGGGG
>Ga0209702_10005071_pt1 | contig 18354 bp, 13 predicted proteins | sample FRY01_FD_187210 | JGI IMG/M metagenome (GOLD analysis project Ga0209702, IMG submission 187210) | Freshwater microbial communities from Lake Fryxell liftoff mats and glacier meltwater in Antarctica - FRY-01 (SPAdes) (version 2) | ecosystem: Environmental > Aquatic > Freshwater > Ice > Glacier...
AGAAATCTTTCAAAGGTCAGAAAGAACCAGTCGCTAACAGATCATGAGCAACCATCCGTCCTACAGCCGCATGGCCACTCACGCCCGATCTCTAAGCCAGGTCTAACCAGCATGCTCAACACCTCATCGGCTAAAGCCTCAAAGGTTTCGCAAGCCGTTATCCCGGCACCGCACTTCCCTACGGTCAGCACGTCCGAGAACCTCTCTGCTCGTACTTAACTAAGTCGCGGCAGAAATGCGATGTCCTTAAGTCCGGAAAGCCAGTAGTTACGGGCATTCGCCGGAGCTCAGGACCTCAATCGACGTCGACCTTTAGGACATTTGGGCAAAACGTCCTAAAGGTGCGTCCTTAAGTACCGAGAGCCCGTAACTACGGCGCTTTTTTGCCGATTCGAACGCGATGTCCTAAAGACCTTAAGGACGCCCAAGGGGTACTTAAGGACGCTAAAAGGCCACTTGCGGTCAGGCTGTTTCACGATCGAAACGACGTGAAATTCGGAATGGCGCTGAACGGCGCGAAACTGCCCTGACCTTGTGAGACAATGAGAGGATCGGACGTCGCCGCCAACAGTTAGCTCAGTCGAATGTTCCTCCTCTGGTCTTCAACACGACCGGCGGGCCGGTGCTCGGCATCGTCGGCTTAACCGGCGGAGCAGGAACAACGCAGCTGACTTATCTGATTGCTTCGATCGCGTCCGCTCACTCTGAAGCACCTGTTCTCGCTATGGACACTGGTGGCCCGTGCGCCGCCTTGGATTACTTCGCTGGAGTTGCAAGCAGCTTGTCTTTGATTCGAGCTTCCAATCAGGTCGCTTCGAATCACACCCCTGTCGATCCAGGGCTGATTGTCGGCTCGCCGTTTGGCGCGCGCATTCTGTCGGCAGGGAACGAACCTGACGACGTTGAATGGGATCCTGACGCAGTCGCACGGCTAGTTGATTTTGCTTGCGCAGCTCACGGACTCACAGTGGTCGACTGCGGCCATCTTGACCGCGAAATTGAGCATCAAGTTTTGGCGTCCTGCACGCACGTTGCATGGCTCATTCCGGCGACCGCTCAAGGCGTCGCCATGGCTGTCCGATCCTTGTCGAATCAGCGTCGTTCTTTGGACGCTCGCGAAGTGCTGATTGCGCGCTTCGTTGAGGAAGCTGAACGAGTCGTAATGTCAGAGCTAAGTCGCGCTGCTACAGCCCGCAACATGGACCTCATCCTGATGCCTCACATTACGGATCCCCAAGGCCAAGATCCTCGTCTTCTGGAAGATCAACTCGGAGCCGTAATCGAAGCGCTAGTGGGGTTACTTCGATGAGCTCTTCAGGCACTGAGGTCCGTGACCCGGACGAGCGGAAAGTCAGTCCTGACGATCGCGCTCCCTCATCCCCTGATGAGCTCACGCCGGAGGTTCATATCGCGTCAACCTTCGAGCTGTTTTACCGCGTTGCTTTCGGCGGCTTCGCTTCGGTCATGCTGATCTCAGCCGGCGGCTACTTGTTCTTCAGAGAGGCCGCTCAGGAGTTCATCGGGCCGGTCGGCGTGTCTCCGGGAAGCTGGGCTTTCGCTTGGACGATCCTTCTGAACAACATGAAGATCGCGGGCCTTGTGATTGGCTGCGTGATCCTCATGCAGGTAGTCGTTCGCGCCAAAGTGCATGACGACTTCTACGTCGGAGTCCGAACTTTCTGCGATCTGTTTCTGTCGATCACTGCCGTAACCAATCTACTCCTGATCGGCATCGCGTTCGCTGCCTGGCCAGCACAAATCTTTGAAGCGATCTTCCTTTACGCGCCCGCGGAGTTAAGCGCGTTCATTGTGCTGGCTGTCCTCTACACGAAAGCCCGTCGCCGCCAAGTTCTCCCTGACCTCACTTTGCTTCTATGGATTGCGGCAGCCGTGTTCGCAGTGATCACCTCCGCACTAGTGGAAGGCCTCAGCTGATGTTCCGCCTCTTTGGCCTCATCGTCGGCTTCATCGCAAGTTGTGCTTTCGCCTTATGGGCCATCCAAACCATGACAGGCTCCTTCTCTATTTCCGATCCGGGGTGGCTCTCCTCATTCGAAAGTCTTCTCGGGATCGTCTTAGGGGTTCTTCTTCAGGTGCTGATCTACGTTCTGATTGCCGCTTGCACAACCGGCCTGGTGCTGCTGCTTTTCAGCGCCCCTCGCATCCGCGCTCGCAGCGTACGCAAGTACGAGGCGTATGAGATTCATCTCACGAACGCTGATGAAGCGAAACCACAAGACCGTGAAGACATGATGGAAGCAATCGCGAACACGGTCCGCACCTTGCCGTTCGAGCGTCTACTCAAAGGTCAGAGAACTATCGGCTTCGACTTCCGCTACGAAGAACGACGCGGAGGGTTCGAATGGACGCCCTACCTGCTTTGCGAACCGAAAGACGTTGAAGCGATCGATGGCGTTATCGCTGGCGCCTACCTGAACATTCGGATTGGCCGAACTTTCGGAGGGGCAGCTCAGCCAGCAGGAATTTCCAAAGCCGGCAAGAGCCAAGTCTTCATTGCTCGCTTGCGTAAAGCTCGCTCGTTTGTTTACGCGATCAGCGAACATGAAGATGTCACGGACGCTGGAACGAGACTAGCCAGCCCTCCCCTAGAAGCCATAGCGTTAGCTCAAGTCTCTGTCGGCGGCACCAACACTGTTCGTGTCCTGCTGACGCCAGCTTCAACAATGATGGAGCGCTGGGCTCGCAGCCGCTACAAGAGACATGAGAACAAGCTGGCTCGCAGCGAAACTTGGTTCCTGGACGAAGCAGGACTGCGATCCCAGCTGTCTCGTAAAGAAATGATCGACAGCGCCCAAGTGCAGAACCGAAGCTTCTTCTTCTTCGACATCCAGGTCGCTGCCGGAAGCCGCCGCACCTGCTATGACATCGCTGGTGTTCTAGCAGGCCGACGAGGCGAGAACCGACTAGTGCCGCGGCTGATGTTTCTGCGCCAAGGACTTTATCGCCAGCGGTTTGCGAATTATCTCGGTCCGCTGCTTCCAGTTCCAAGTCTCAGGACAGCGGCAAGCGCAAGTGAGATCTCCTACCTAGTTGATTTCCCGACCGGCAGAATGAAAGCAGTTCCCGTGCGACGCGTAGTCATTCCACGTCTCCCGGTTCCCCCGGAAGTACTTAGGTCGCCGATTAACGCGCCGATTAGAGTTCCCCCCGGCACAGTGCAAGCCCCGACGGACGACGACACAGCAGTCCGCGGCCCTAACGATCCCGCGCCTTCGCCCGCACCCCCTCACGCATCCGCCGGCAACGACTGGATCGCCGACAAAGAAGACATCTCAGCTTTCCAAAGGGAACCTGCGGCGCCCAGCCCGGCGCCGACCGCTGAAACGTTCATTGACATTGAAGTCGTTGACGCCGAAACTATGGAGGACAGAACATGAGCATTTTCTCATTCAGGTCATCCCGTGAAGTTCATCCAGACGGGATAACGGACGACAGTCAGGGCTATCACCGCAAGCTTCCTTACGACGTACTTTCCGTTGCGGAAGCTGAAAATGGCGGGGTTGGAATTCATCCTGATGACCGCCGATTCGGGACTTTGATGATCGGGGTTCAAGGGACAGGCAAAACAAGTCTGCTGATTCGCACCTACTTGAACGACATCAAAGAAGTTGACGCATGCTGCATAGTGATCGACCCGAAAAGCGAGCTCGTTCGAACTTGCCTGAAGATAACTCCGCCGGACATCGGGAAGAAAGTTTGGTTCCTTGACTTAGGTCGACCTGCTTTCGGGATGACTCCGCTTCTGATCACCGGCGACGCGGCCCCGGCAATGGAGTTCGCTGCGATCGCCGAATCAGTAGTGGCCTCCTTGCTGGCAATCAACGAAGGACAGATTTTTCAATCAAGCCGCAGGTACCTGTATCACGCGACAATCGGGGCTCTCGCAATCGCGTATCACGCTGCCGGCGGCGCCGACGGAGACGGAGTAGGTCAAAAAGGGAAGTTTGAAGACGTGTACGCGCTTCTCCTACCGAAACGCGAGGACATGCGCATAGCTGCTTTCGAAGCTGCTTACGGCATTCCTGACCTCGATCAAACAGCAGAGTTCTTCCGCAAAGAACTCCCTGATGACCTTTCGTTAGCTGGAAGTGCTGTAGCTCAGCGTCTCGATGCTCCTCGCAACAAAGTCAGTCTTCTCACCGGTGTCCCTCCGCTGCGACGGTTCTTCAATCATCCAACCAACCTTCCGCTGCGGGAAATCATCGAGAACAAAGACATTCTTCTCGTTGATCTGAACATGGCTGCGATCGGCGAAGACAACGCTCAAGCTTGCCTGCATTTCATCTTCCAAATGCTTCATCGTCAAATGCAGCGTCAAATCCATATTCCAGCCCCGCAACGCCCTCGCGTGGCCCTGCTTTGCGATGAGGCTCATTATCTCGCGACCAGAGGAGTTATCAAGCAGATAGCAACGCACCGTGCCGCCGGCTTGGACGTAACTCTCGCAGCACAGTACTTCGCTCAGTTCGGATCGACAAGTGAAAGCGCCGCTGAAACCGAAGAAATTCGGAAAGGTATTTCGAACCTGCTGAACTCCAAATGGATTGGTCGTCTCAGCGATCCTGATGACGCGATAGCTGCCACTCGGGTAGCTCAAGCTGTGTTCTCCAGCAACCTCAAAGATGATCCTGACTCGCGAGCGCGAATGCGAGTGACCCCAGACGAAGGAATGTACCGTCCCAACTTTTACTTCCTTGCAAGCTTGATAGCCGGCGGAGAACGAGCCAGCGCATTTATTGCCCGCACATTTCCAATTCCCGAAGCCCCCAGTACATGGGCTGACATCCACCTTCAAAGACAATCGTCAGAAGTGGGTGAATATCCCGAAGACATGGCGTCCACGTACACAACTCATGTTGAAGAGGAAGAAGAGTTTGATTCCGGCGAATTCAACTTGGATGACATAGTTGAACCGTCAGCAGCTGACCAGGAGGCCGCTCACGGAGATCCCGAACATGCAGAACAGCCTTCCGTGGTCTCAGATGAGTCTGGACCAACGAGAACTGGGGTCGCTGATGACTTTCCGATCGACGAACAAGCTGAAAGCCGACCAACTCGCGGGCAGCCTGACAGCGATGAGCAAGCGTTAACTCCCGATCAGGAGAAACTGGCGGCAGCAACCAGCGTTAAGCCGCAGCGAGGCGACAGAATCCTCAAAGAGCCTAACCCTCCTGGGGCTGACAACAGCGAACGGCCTTCCTGGGCTGCAAGCAACGCGAGATCAGCAGTAGGTCTGCCAGTTCAAGACGCTGAAGATCTAGTCCCGAACGCCACTCCCGACAAGTTCGTTAATGAACTCGCAGTAATCGAGCGCATTACCGGCTTCGGCAAATTTGAGACCGCAGAGAAACTAGAAGCAGTCGTTCTCAACCCAACTGACTTCTCAACCTTACTGATCCTTGACCGTGCCGGGCTCGTCACACCAGGTTTGCTTCATCTGATCGTGGCACCTGACGTAACTCTGCGTTCATACCGGCGCACAATGTTAAAGCTGCACAACGCGGGGCTTGTCTCTCGCGCGACAGTAGAGCTCCGTGAAGCCACAGGCCGAGGATCATACGTCTATCAGCTGACTCGCGCAGGACTAACCGCACTTCAGGCAGCAGACATTGTGGACGCGAAACGCGAATGGCGCGAAACGCGGGTCGGTGACAGAGCACTTCGACTTCCTCACGACATGCAAGCGATCGCGTGGCTAGGTGCTCTTAGTTCAATGGTTGGTCCTACAGTCGTGACAGAGAACTGGGCAACTCCGCGTTACCGCAACGGCATGGTGATCCCGCCTAAAGTTGGGACAGGACGCAACAAACATCCGTTGGCTCACAGTGACCTTGAATTCGACCCCGGATTCGCAGCACTAGGCGCAGATCTTCTCAGCCCGGCTTCTTACGAAGACATCAAGCCTGACATCAGGGCAGAAATACGAGTTCCTTCCCGGAACGCCCGTTTCGATCTGCTGCTCGAATTCGATCGCACTGACCGTGCTTCCTACAACCAGCCGAAGTTCCGTGCTTACGACACTTTCCTGACCGGCTGGTATCAGCAGCACCGCCGTTACACAGCACTAGGGCGGCCAGTCGTTCTCTTCCTCTGCACTAGCGCTGACGCCATGCGCCTACTTGCCGCCGGCGCAGATGAAGAAATGGACGGCAGAATCGGACGAGCAGGAGCAGCTCCTCATGACTGGTATTACGCTGGACGTGACCACACGTTCTTCGGAATCCGCAGCGACCTGCATTACGGCTCGCTGCGAGTGTTCGGTCTCCCATCACTGCCTAAGAAATTGCGTGGCGACCTGACAGGCACGAACACGCTGCCGTTGCGTGAAGTTGCTCTTCTACCTACCAGTATCGCTAAGAAATTCGCGGCATCCAAAGGCCCGGTCGACCAGCCTGATGCCTAGCCTGCCTGAACTGCTGGGACGCACTCCAATGGCTAAAGCCGGACAAGTTTACGGCCGCACTGAAGCAGAAGTTTGCGTTGGCATGCTGGCAGCTCACGGCATTAGCAGCAAAGCGCAAGCGAGAAGCCGAATGAGCGGCGTCTACGTAATCCTCGTTCGAGAGCCTGCCGTCCCGTTAGCGTGCGATGTACTGGAAGGCCTTCCGGGTGTTCTAGTTTTCGAAGAAGGTCCTTTGCAGCGGGGTTCTCGCTGGCCTTGGTTTTTCGCGATTGCTGTTGTTGCTGTGTTCGCGATTCCAGCACTGATAGCTGTGCTACTGAGTGCTTCTGCCGTAGTTCGCTAACTGCCGCCTTCAACCAGGCCGATGTTGTCGACAGCCAGAATCATCCATTTGCTGTTCGGCTGATATGACTTACGGGCTGTTCCTCTGATGACGGTCGTGACTCCACCCTTCCCTGCCTGAACGAACATTTTGAACTCAGAAGTTTGCGTTCCGTTCTCAAGCGGCTCATAAGCCACTATTTCCAGTGCTTTCAGTTTCGCGTTTTTGTTGAAATAGATCGAGTTCCCGGCAGGATCGTCACGGCGTGGACGTTCGTACAGCTTACGTGGAATCTGTTCGTTCAGGTACTTGTCAGCGTTCTTGAAATTCCCTTTGCGGGTTCCTGTGCTGATGAAATGTATGTACTGCGCGGCGAAAGCGACAATCGTGTCTTTGCTTCCGTCTCCCGGTTCAGCGTTGACTGTCACTGCAACTGTTTTGTCGCCTACACGCACTTTCGTTGGCTTAACGAACTCCTCAGCATCAATTCCGCTTGCTCCTTTAGTTGGATCCGCTGCGGTTGTCTCAGGCGGGCGAAGCCCGGAACCGCATGCAGAGATTGCGTACGTCGAAAACACTACAAGCATCAAAGATATTGATCGCGCCAGCATCTTAACCTCCGTTGTGTGAGAAGTGGACATCATCATTGTTGCTGCCGTCAGGTCCCCATATGATCTTCGGCCTACCTGGGTAGCGTTTCAGAATGTTCCTTAGAGCCAGCCCGTTGCCTGTATCAACAGCGCCTCGCGGGTAAGCTGCTCCTTCATGGTTGGAGGTGCCAGGGGCAGCACATCCGTTCGGGCAGGAACCGCTGGCAAGAATACGCTGATGAGCGTTCGTTCTGAATCCATTGCTCAGTACTCCATCCCAGCCGTTTTTCCTGGCCCAAAGAAGTCCTCCTGCCATCCATTTCGGTATCGGAACATTGTTTTTCTGCCACCAGAATAGATCTTTGGCGTACTCAGCAGGAATCGTGAAAGTTCCGCTGTTCGTCGTGTATCGTTCTCCGCCTTGAACTTGGGTGAGCGATGTGACATCGATGCCTGGCGGCAATGAAATAGTTCCGTCGCCGCTTCCTTCGTCAGGACAATCTGCTTCCCCGATGGCCGGCGAGCCTTCTCCCATGGTCTGATCACCGCGGCCATATTTGTTTGCCTCTGCCACACTGATGCGCCCCACAGGTTCTATGACGACATCGAGATTGTCGGCTTTGCCATTGTTCAAAGCCTTTGAGACAGGAGGCAGAAGGTCGATGATTCGTGGTTTGCCGCCAATCGGCGAACCGCCAGGACCGTTGTCAATGATCGGAACGTAAACAGTTTTGCTGCTCTTAGTGTTCGTGACTTTGACAACAGTCAGTCCCCAAGCGTTGCGTACTCCGCCTCCTGCACTTCCCAGGCGCGCTGCACCCCATCCTTTCTCATAAACCTGCGCGTAAGCTCCAGCGCCTTCGTTGCCGTTGATTCCCCCTTGAGACGGGAAGTAGACAGTCGCTATGCCGCGACGGGCGCCAGGCAACGGAGCATTCCCCAAAGGAAGCAAGTTGGGAGGAAGTCCGCCGACTCCTGCCTCGAGCTCAACCGGCTTAGCCTCCTTGGCCTTCTTAGCTTTCTTAGCTTTTGCTGAATGAGTTGCAACGGATGTCATTGACGAGTGAGAAGACACATCGTCCGTTGTGGCCGGCTTCGGGCTTCCCTCTTCAGGAGCCAATCTCATCAAAGTTGAAATTGGGGATGCAGTTGATATCCGGACCAGCTGCGGGGGCCCGTTGAGTGTTTCTATTTTCATGAGCTGAGATTTAGGGGCCGGCTGAACTGACGAGGTGGTCCGCACGCCACCGTTTTCTTTGCGAAGTCTTTTCCAGATTTGAGCTGACCGTTCAGCATCTTTCTTGAAGCTACCTGACGTGCCAGACCCCGGGTAATCTCCTGTCAGTCCGAAATATGAGGCAGCTTTACCCCAGCTTGACTCCGCCCCGTAAGTTGCCCACAGAAGTTCGAACGGAATCCCATATTTCTGCGCTGCAGCTTTAACGATTGCTCTGTCTCCGCCGACACGACCCTGCTGAGGCGCGCCTTTGTAAAGATTCTGCAGGTGACTGACCCCGTAGTTGCTGCCCGAGTAAGCACGTACAGCATCTTCCCATGAAGCGTCAAGTGCTCCGCTTGCATCGCATTTCTTAGCTTCCCCCCAGAGTGTCATTGGATTAGCTTTCTCAACTCCAATGTGCAAATGGTCAACTCCGTTAGCCCAGCCTGACTTGCCGATCAGGTCGCCCTGCTTGACTTTGTCTCCTGCTTTGACTGAGATGCTCAGCAGATGCGTGTAGAAGTACGCGTCACCTGACGTTCGGAGAGTGGCTGAGAAGCCAGCTATTTTGCCGGCGCCTTCTGCCGGAGGGGCACCTCCGGCTTTCGTGATCTGCCCGTCTTCCACTGCGAGCACTGCTGTGCCGCGCGGCGCCCCAATGTCAACTGCATGATCTGACTGCCAGTTCCCTAAAGGCCGGGCTGCATGATCTTGCGGAGTGCCGATGATCGGATAAACTTTCGGGAACGGATAGTTGCCGCAGCTGCCTCCGATTGCTGACGCATCCCCGCACGGCGGATTGCTGACAGCATCTATAGATCCGAACAGCAGCACTAGCGCGATAACAAGAGCCGCTGTGAGAGCAGTGGCAGCAGCGACAATTGGCATTTTACTCGCTTAGATCAACGCTTGTAGCAAGCTCATGGATAGCAGCCCAAACGTTACCGTTGTGTTCACGGATTTTCGCTGACCGAAGAGGCCCGTCACGAAGTGGATCGCTTGTAAAAGCCCAGTATTCGTCAGCGCCGACACGAAGAGAGACTTTGCCTTTCCCTCTTGTCCCGTTAACCCAGAACATTTGAGAATGAGAGCCTTTCACTGTCTTCAAAGTCGAAATGATGTTGATCTCTTCATCGGAGAGCTGCAATGCATCCTGGACGAATGGAAGTTCATCAGGGTGCTGACTGAGGAACAGCTGCATTGTTGAGTTACGAATCAGTGCTTTGCCGTGCTCTGTCGCAAAGTCAGACATGTGCTGACTCATAACAATCAGGAACAAGCCGAGATGACGGGCACGACGAGCCAGGTCGTTCGCGTATTCGCCTGTTTCTTTGCGCCCAACCAGATGCCATCCTTCGTCGATCATCATTACGGACTTGCCTGCGAACTTAGGTGCGTCCTTTCCACCCCATATCGCGTCAGCTTCCAGTCTGTGAGATTCAATCACTCTGGTTGTCATTTCCATGATTGAGAACATCGTGGCTTGCAGCAAAGATTCCGGGCATCTGCGCGTGTCAAAGACAATCAACGGCGCGTTCAGCGGGACAGTTGTTTCCCTGTCCAGCAAGTACGCGTATGAACCTTCTCCGCAGAACTCTCCGAGTCGTTCTGCCAAGGACCGCAAGATCAGCATGATCTCCTGGCCTGAGGCTTCTTCATGCTCTTCGGAACGGCGGAGAAGTTCCTCTCGAAGCAAACTCTCGCGAGGGATCTGTCCTGACGCGGAACAGTTCGTGTAGACTTGCCGGATTGCTGCTCCGACTTGAGATCGTTCCAGGACACTTAGCCCTTCTGTCCCCATCATTACTCCATGCAGAGAAACGAGGAATGAAATCTTCTCAAGCGACACGTTATCGAGATCATCAACATCCCACGGGTTGATTGCCCATTCTGACTGATCGGAGCCAATGTCAATTTGGCGTGCTCCTTCGATGAGATCAACCAGAACCCGGTAATGCCCTGCACGGTCAAGAATGAAACCGCGGGCGCCTTGAGCTATGCAACGTGCCATCAGCACGTTCGCGGCCATTGTTTTGCCGGAACCTGAACGACCGTTGATCAGCAGAGTCTGGTTCGCGTGTGTACGATCGTACGGATCTATTCGCTCCAGTGTTCTTCCTGGATCAGTAAACGCGAACGGGATGCCTTCAGGAGATCCGCATTGCGTCCCGACCAGCGGAACGAAGTCGCCTACGTTCCTGGTGGCGTACCTGCGGCGATGGTCGGCGACATCCCGGCCCAAAGGAAGTCCGGAAAGCCAAAGGTCTTTCTGTTCGAAAACGCCGCGGCTGATCCTCATGTCGCAAGCTGACTGCATCTGCTCAACGCACCAGTCGACTGATTCGTTCATTTCAGCGAGATCAGGGTTAGGGCCAGGTGATCGGAGAGTTTGGTAGAGACTGACTTCGTAGATGCCGGTGCGGTCTGTGCCGGCCATTTCCTGAAGAAGCTGTGCGCTTTCAGCTTCTTGCGTGTACCTGTCGAAATCAGGAACGCGACCACGATACTCCTGGCTTCTGTTGACTGAGTAGATTCGCCGGTACCCGCGCTTCAATCGGCTACGTTCGTTCCTGCGGTCAAGCGCATGAATGTAAACACTCATTGTGAACGGCTGACGTGTAAGCATTGCGCTCATCATCCATCCTAGGCGTGTCGCATCAGCCGTGGTCGCCGAATAAATCGTCTGTTCATAGTCCTGGTCTATTTCAACCATGTCCTTATGACGTGAAAAATCAATTGGTGATTGAGCTATCTCTTCTTTCAAGTCAAGTGCGGCATCGACAGCTGCTTCAGTGTCAATTTCTTCATCAAGATTGCCGAGAATCTGAGTTCCGACGTCTCTGCCCGATCGTCTGCCGGCAAGATCAGATCGAGTCGGATTGAAACGAGACCAAAGCATCTCGACGACACCTTTGCCGTTCACGAGACTCGTAGGCAACGACAACGCTTCCAGCTCGGAACGCATATTGTCGGTATGAGCCAGTGATTCCCTGCTTGACCGCCTGAACTCAACTGTGTCCATGTTGAGTTTGCCGACAGGAACTCCTTTGCCGCGGTATTCACGAACCATTGCGCCTACTCCAGTTCCTGAAGCAACCTTAGGGACGTACGGAACGACAACAAATGAGCGCATTTCAACTGCTGCTTGGAAATCACTGTGCTGCCGCAAAGATCCTTCCATCGCGCCATATAGCCTCCATCTGGACAGTCCGAGCCCAGATTCAAACACTTGTCCTTTGACCGGAGGTGGCCCTGACATGCGTTCCACTTCGTCACGGCTTTGGCGTAGCAAACGATCCAAGTCCATCGGTCGAGTCTGGACATAGAACTGCAGGCTTTGTCCGGCACTTAGCCGTCCAGCCATCATGCAGAAAACAGCGTGCGTTCGTGCTCGATCTTCTTCCCCCATTATTGTCGGGTTCGGTGGGATTACTTCCAAGATCCGAACGAAAGCGCCTTCGCTTGTGACCAGCAGACCTGAATGGTCAATCGCTTCGACATTCAGAAGATCTCCGGCTTCATTGACTGGAACTTCTTGTGTTGCTGAACGATTTTGCGTGCTTCTCAAGAATCCCACAGTGCCTCCAGGTCGAGCGTTGGCGTTGTTTCACGTTCACGGCGGCGTACCTCTTCGGCGTTAGCTTCGACAACGAAGCCGTTAGCGGAATCACCGGAGCCAGCGATGTAACGGCAGTCGCTGCGTCTCCAGTCCCACCAGTAACGCGCGAGCTGAATCAGGTTGTAGTCGCTTTGACCCATCACGTAGACGATGCCGACAGGAACTCCAGCTACGTAAACGCAAAGAAAGATTGTGATGAAGGTTCCGAACGGGCTGAGGTACAGGCCGAACACGCCGGCGGCCATCACTGCTGTCAGCACTAGAACCCATTGCGGGATCGTCATCTCCATGATTTTGAGCTTGTCTTGAAGATGTTTGTAGGCTTGGTTCATGATCTTTGAGCTGGGGTTGTTGGCCGGTAAATTGCTTTAGCTTGCTTCGGGTGAGCAGCGATGTTCTGGAGATCCCTGGCGACAGTGCCGCTCGCGGCAGGTGTTGCCTGGCTGCTGGTGCTGTGAGATGAGATGGCGCTTCCTGCCGAACCAGTGCTTCCTTCTGAACCGGCGTTCCCTCCTGAGCCGGCGTTCCCTCCTGAGCCTTGTACCGAAGGAGCCGCCGCCGCCGCCGCTGGCGTGGGGACATTAGGCGCGTCAGATGATGAAGAATCCTGGTAGCGAGGTTCGCTCATGTGTTCGTTAGCTTGGTTAAGGTCGGCCTGCGTGTAATTTCCGAACGGCGATTTCATTGCACTGTCGCTGTGACTGTCCGTACTTGAATACGATTCGGTCGGCCGAGTGCTTTCTTCTTGTGGTCCTGTCGCGGGAGGACCTGTCATGCCGGGAGCTGGCTGCTGAGCTGGCGGACTTTCTGCAGCGGAGATTGATGCAGCTGAGTCCAGCGTTTCGTCCTGCCATTTGTCCATATCCGCGGCGTGAATAGCGCTTTCCGCTGCAGTCGGGGATCCTGCCTGCTCTGCTGGCATCGAGTTCAGCGCTTCTTGGACTGCCGGGTGCTGAGATCTAGATGAAGCTACCGACTTGCGCATCTGAGAGTCCGTGCTTTCCGGACTGTGCTCTTTGAGTTGCCTCAATATTTGTTGATTGGGCGTTCCTCCGTGTTGTGTGACGGCGAAATGTCCGACTTTTGGTTCGGGTTGTTCAGTGTCGAGCCTCGGCTGTCCTTGGGTTGTCCCAGAAGAAGCTTGGTCAGACTCGATCTTGTCGGTCATTTCCTGTCCACGCTTTATCTGATCGCTGGTATCCGCGTTAGCGGCTGTGCGTTGAGCTGCTTCGCGTGCTCCGGCCTGCGGGTCCGCCATGTCCGCTCCTTTCTGCACTTGTTTCCGTGCGTCATCCGTATCGCTAGTGCGTTGAGCGGCTTCGCGTGCTCCGGCTTGCGGATCCGCCATGCTCGCCCCTTTATCCATCTGGCTTCGCGTGTCCGCAGCATCAACGGCGCCTTGAGCGCCACCAACTGCTGCTTCTGACGTCCCTCCGCTGCCCGATGCTGCAGCTACTCTGCTTGCAGTGAAAGCCAGCGCGGCGGCTGTTTGGATTGCGCCTTGCTGCTTCGAATATGGTCCTGCTTGTGACCATAGCCATTTTGGAATGGCCATTAGCACTAGGCCGAGCACCACTAGTTGCATTGGGCCGAAAATCAAAGCTTGAAGTGCTTTTCCTGTTTCCCCGTCAGCTGCGCCTAACTGCGCGAATGTGCCGACTAAGCCTCCGACACTTAACACCAGCATCCATAAAGCAGGAGTGATGAGTGCAGCTGCAAAAAGTTTGGCTGTGCTTTCCGCAATATATGAGAACGCCGAGATTGGCCACACCGCTAACGCCAAAGGCATTGCGACAAGACAAACGCCGAGGATCAGCACAATGGCGAGTTTGATTGCGACCAAAGAGACCATGATGCAGATCTGTAAAACTGCCACAAGAATTGAAATCAACATTCCGCCCGGCACGGCACTGCCGACTGCTGCCGCCTCTAGCTCCTTTGTGAGAAGTTTGAATCCAGGTGCACCTACTGCCGCGATTGCTTCAATCAGCAGATTCGCAATATTGATTCCCGCTTTCGCGAAGATCGGCCAAGCAAGAATCATGATTACTGCTGCCAGCGAGCGGATGAGACCTTCGACCCCAGAACCTCCCCGTCCACTTGAAACTGCACCGGTCCAGGCTCCCAGCACCGCTACTGAAGCTAACGTAGCGACCAGCGCCAGCCCTCCCGCTTGAGTGGCTTCCATCATGTCCCGAAGAGCACGGTAGTTGAATGTCCCTCCCCCATTTTTTGAGAAGAAATCCGGCAACTTCGTTAGCGTAATCAGAACCCCTACGAAGAGAGTTGAAACAGACCCAATCAAATCCGTGATCAGTCCTTTGATCGCACCACTAATTATTGCGTCAACTCCGTCAAATGGATTTAAGTCCGGCAACCCCGGCAGTCCCGGCAACCCCGGCAGTCCCGGTAGCAGTCCAAAGGCTTTCGATTCGGAGACCTGAAAAGCAATCAGGATGAATACAGCTATGAGCGCGCCGGTCAGCAGAACATGCCATATTTGCAGTCTGCCCTTCGTCCGGGTTTCGGTTGCTTTCTCCATTCCGACGCGCTCTCCTGTCGCTGAATTGTTACGCCACTATCGCTGAAGCTGACCCAGCGATCACTAGTGCTACTACAGCTCCGCCAGCGATTGCGAAACCTTTCCTGTTGCCCATCTGACTCATGCCCAGTCCGGCGATCACGGCAAGCGGCGTTGCTGCAAGCATCACAAGCAGCAACGGGGTCAGCAGTGACTTGACCGCCTTGATGATGTTCGCAAACTCACCACCAGTGCCGGTCGGGTTACCAGCTGCTCTTGCGATCATGTTCACTGCCCCGGTTGTCATTGCCAGCCACACGACCCCCGCAAACAAGGCCGCTGCAGCTGCTGAATACAGCATGTTGGTTGTCTTCGAACGGGCAGCTGAATCCAACTGCACGCTTTCGATCTGAATTACTGTTGCTGCCATGTGAATCTACCTCCTCGGTAGGGTTATGTGTCTTATGGGGCGAACTCATCAGGAACTGATGGTCCTGGGGAAGATTTCGGAGCTGACTTCGGAGCTGACTTCGGAGCTGGAGTCGGGGTCGGGGTTGAAGTTGGCGCTGGCGTTGATGACGGAGATGACGGAGATGACGTGGCGTCAGCAGGTTCGCTTGACTTAGCTTTAGGCTTCGCCTTGGGCGCTATGTCAGTGTTAGCGGGCAGACGACGTGAACCTTCGGGATCTGATCCGCCCCACGGACCTCCACCAACTGAAGCAGCTGGAATGTCTGCTGTCAGTGCAAGCCAGCTGCTTTGGCTCATTGCTGAGTTAGCGGAGACTTTAGGAGCGGAAGTTGACTTTGACATCAGTGAGTTCAGTGCTGCAGCTCCGATCAACACAACGCCGGCGCAGCCCATGACAGCCAAGACTTTCAGTTTGCGTGAACGCACCTGCTTGCGTTGACTGCGTTTAGCGGCGCGACCGCGACCACGTTCGTTCGATTCAGAGGAACGAACAGCGACTTGAGTGCCTGAAGACTTCGATGCCTTTTTCTTCTCGTTCCGGAACAGGAACGAGACTCCCTGCCTAGGCTTCCGTTGTTTGCGTTGCCTGGTGGTTCGATGACGATCTCTGGTTGGGCGATCTCGCGTTTTTGATCGCGTACGTGAACTAGGGGATCCGAATATCTCTTCTACCGGATCGGCAACAACTGGCAGGCCGCGCATCGGCTGATCGAACGACCCTTGCGTATCTCCAAAGCTATCTCCGTCGGAGCTCCATTCTTCTTCGGCAGGAACAGCGATAGGCTCCGGCGGAATGAGAGTCGCTGTCATGCCTGGATCTTCGAATGGGTTGGTATTTGGGTCAGTCATGATGGCGTGTGGGACACCCTTTTTGAGTTGATGGCCTGAGCAGCCCGTAAGCTTCTTTCATGGAGCGACAGATCATACAGCATAACGGCACGGACATAAAAACTGTCGCAGTTGAACTTCAAGAAGTTCGGTTCCATGATGCCGCGCGTCATTTTGCTGTGGCAGACGCGAAAGTTGACGGCAAACTAGCCACTGTTGTCGGGGATCTGCCTTTAGTGCGCCGCGGTGCTCAGCTGGTTGTGTCAGGCGTATGGGAAGACCATCCGTGGTTTGGACGTCAACTTCAAGTTTCTGAGGCTCGTCTGAACAGCCCTAACGAAGCTGAACTCTTAGAGCTTCTGTGCTCTTTGCCGTCGATTGGCAAGAGGCGTGCGTTGCGTGTGATTGACGAACATGGATGCCGTGATCTGATTGCTCGGATTGACGCTGACCCACGCAGAATTCTGTCGGCAACTGGATTGCGTGAAGCAACTTTGGAGCGCGCTTGCGCTCACTGGACGCTCGAGCGGGTCACCAGATCGCTTCGGGCGATGCTTCGGCCTGCCGGCGTGAGTCATTTAGCTCCTTTTTTGTACGGCCGTTGGGGCGCAGAAGCTGAAGTGATTGTTCGTGACGATCCGTGGCGGCTCGGAGTTGACTACCCGGTTTCTTTCGCTGCTCTCGAGGTACTAAGCAACAGTCGGAATTCGAAGCATCGAAGTCACGCAGCTATCTGTCATTGCATCCGCGAAGCAGAAAGACTTGAAGGGCACACGGTTGTTCGTGTGGAAGCTCTTCTTGGCGCCGCCGTTAAGCTTGACGACGGGGCAGATGATGTTGCGCTGAACGGCTGCGTCCGTCTTGGCGCGGTGATTGAGGAAGACGGAAATGTGTCGTTAGTGGAAACGTTCCGTTCCGAACGTCTGCTTGCAGGCCGTCTCATGTCTCTGTCTCGCGCTATGACGACACCTAAACGTGCTCCCGAGTTCCTCAAAGAATCAACACTTGACGTTACTCAGGTCCGAGCTGTGGTAGGTGGATTAAGTCGCGGCGTTTCGATCGTGACAGGAGGGCCCGGAACAGGCAAAACACGCATTCTTCGTGAACTGGTCAGAAGCGGAAATTCTTTCGGCTGGAAAGTTGCTGCATGCGCTCCGACAGGAAAAGCTGCTCGCCGTTTAAGTGTTGCCATTGATCAGCCCGCTACGACTGTTCATTCGTTACTTGAGTATTCGCACACGGGATGGCCGAAACGGAATTTTGACTTTCCGCTGGATGCCGACCTAATCATGGTGGATGAAGTTTCAATGCTTGACCAGCAGACAGCTTGCGCGCTTGCCGTGGCAATACGAGATGGTGCTCGCCTAGTTCTCGTCGGAGATCCTGATCAACTACCTAGCGTTGGCTGCGGCCGTGTTCTGGCTGACCTTCTCTCCAGTGAAGTATTTCCGATCACATGCCTGGAGCGAATCTATCGCCGTCACGAAGGTTCTCAAATTACAGCTGGCGCTGAGGCAATCAACGAAGGGCGAGCACCTGATGAAAATATGACAGGCAAAGACTTGTTCTTCATTGAAGAAGCAGACCCTAAGAGACTCGCCGATTTGGTTGTTGAGTTAGCTACAGGCCAAATTCCTGAGACGTTCGACATCAGTCCGCTGCATGATCTGCTGATCATGGCTCCTTCGCGGCGCGGGCCGGCCGGCACAATCGCCTTATGCGAACGATTCAGTCGTGCTTTCGGGCTTGAACGCGAAGAGCTAGCTCCAGGTCTTTTCGCTGGCGACAGACTTGTCTGGACTGAGAATGATCGTGAGCTCGGACTGTTCAACGGCTCTATCCTCCATCTCGTTGCCCGGTCCAATGACTTGCTGCTTCTTCACGACGAAGAGAACTGCTCTGTTGTGGTTCCCGCGGCAAGAGCTTCCGCGCTCTCCCCCGCCTGGTGCTTAACTGTTCATCGAGGGCAAGGCAGTCAAGCTCCGATAGTGATTCTCGTGCTCGAAGGCGGCAAAACTCATCCGAATCTACTGACCCGCCAGATGCTTTACACAGCTCTAACTCGAGCGCAGCAAGTAGCATTCGTGGTCGGTGACCTGTCTTTGATTCCGGAGATCGCAGCTAGAGACGGATCTCATCTACGTCAAACTCGGCTTAGCTCTTTACTGAAGTTCTAAAGCTAGTTGTATGTATTTCGCCGTGGATCGACAGGTCCACCTTCGGCTTTTTCTACAGCGTTTCTTATGCTGTCGCCGGTCACGCCTGGCGCATCTTTGTCAGTGGACACCGAAGGCTCATCGTTCACGCCTGCAGGTACGTCAGGAAGTCCGTCGGGATGCAACTTGTCGACACGTTTGCGA
>Ga0209702_10005079_pt1 | contig 18338 bp, 15 predicted proteins | sample FRY01_FD_187210 | JGI IMG/M metagenome (GOLD analysis project Ga0209702, IMG submission 187210) | Freshwater microbial communities from Lake Fryxell liftoff mats and glacier meltwater in Antarctica - FRY-01 (SPAdes) (version 2) | ecosystem: Environmental > Aquatic > Freshwater > Ice > Glacier...
TCTTCTCTTTTTTATCTTCTCTCTTCCATCTTCTCTCTTCCATCTTCTCTCTTCTATCTTCTATCTTCTCTCTTCTCTCTTCTCTCTTCTCTCTTCTATCTTCTCTCTTATCACAGGCCCAGTTAATTAGCTTTGTAGCCTAATTAGTCAAATGAAAAAACTACTTGTTCTATCGGTTATCCTTTCTATTGCCAACGGCTGCACTACCGTTCCAATTACTGGAAGAAAGCAGATGAATCTATTACCAGAAAGCCAGATGATGGGAATGGCTGCTACGAGTTTTAACCAATTCGTTGGTTCAAACGCTATGGTACCGTCCAATGATCCCCGTTCGCAGCAGGTGAAGGAAATAGGGGAGAAGGTGGCTGCTGCTGCCACTCGGTATTTGAGAATGAAAGGTGCTTCAGACCGGGTGGCTGGTTTCAAATGGGATTTTCAGGTTGCAGAAAGCAAGGAAGTAAATGCGTGGTGCATGCCAGGTGGTAAAGTGGTTTTCTACACAGGTATCCTCCCCATTTGTCAGGATGCAGATGGAATTGCAGTTGTAATGGGACACGAAGTAGCCCACGCCATTGCCCGTCATGGTAATGAGCGTATGAGCCAAGGTTTGATGGTGCAAGGAGGTGGAATGGCTCTTGACCTAGCCACTTCAGGTCAATCTGCACAGAATAGAGCTCTTTTTAATCAGGCTTATGGCATTGGAACTGCTGTTGGTGCCATTCTTCCTTTCTCAAGACTTCATGAAAGTGAGGCAGATGAAATGGGTTTAATCTTTACTGCTTTGGCTGGTTATGATCCTGCTAAGGCTGTTCCGTTTTGGGAGCGCATGTCTAGATTGGGAGGAAGTCGTCCGCCAGAATTTCTGAGCACACATCCAGACCCTGAAAAGCGAAGTGAAAAGTTGGCGCAGCAAGTTCGGGTGGCTCGTGCTTACGCAAGTAAATACGGGGCGAAATAATGCTTGGAAAGACAATATCTTCGCAATTTCGGTGTTACCTTCGCCTATCCATGAAGTTTAAATTGTCCTTACTGCTTTTCTTTCTAACAACTGTGCTATTTAGTAGTTGTAAGAAAGGCTGTTCTGTTTGCACTGGAATGAGTGCCCCCAGAGAATTTTGCGAAGGAGATTATATACAGAAGGCACATTATCAAGATGCAATAGATGCGTATGAAGCTACAGGGGGTGTTTGTGAAGAAAATTAGTCTGTTCGGTGTTGCATTGAGTTTGGCTTTCTTAGTGGGCTGCAGTCGCTGTGAAGAATGCCAGTTTCAAGGCGCGTCTGAGACAATCTGCGAAACCGAATTTGATAGTCCAGATCAATACGATGATGCCATTGCGGATAAAGAGGGGCAAGGAGCCACTTGCACATCTACAGGAGGCTTCTAATTTCAATATCCGTTTCGTTGCAAAAGCATAGTTGCGGTCACAGCAACTTGGTTATTTTTGTCACATAAATCATATTAAATGGCTTCAACATCAGATATTAAAATAGGTTCGGTAATGCGTTTCAATGGAGAACTCTGCATTGTAAGCGAAAAGCAGCACACCATGCCGGGCAAAGGCGGGGCGTTCTATCAGGTAAAGATGAAATCCATTCAAAGTGGAAGGAACTATGAGAACCGTTTCCGTTCGGGCGAGAGCGTTGATATTGCTCGTTTGATGTACAACGAATTGCAATACATCTATGAAGAAGGAGAGCATTTCGTATGCATGAACCAAGAAACGTATGAGCAGATGATGATTCCTAAGAAACTGTTTGGTGACAATGCCAAGTTTTTAAAGGAAAGTATGATTGTGAAGGTTGGTTTTGAAAGCGATCAACCAATTATTGCAGAAGCACCAACATTTGTTGAACTTCTTATTACCCGTTCGGAGCCGGGAGTAAAAGGCGATACGGCCACAAACAGCATGAAGCCAGCAACCTTAGAAACAGGAGCTGAAATTCGGGTCCCCTTGTTTGTGAACGAGGGTGAAATGATAAAGATTGACACGCGTACAGGCGAATACGTTGAACGCGTTAAGTAAATCACTTTGAAATTTAAGAATCCCATATCGGCAGCAGACCTTGCTGCCAAAATCGGTGCGGAGTGTATCGGAGATGGGAAGATTCAACTTTCGGGAATCAATGAAATTCATCGGGTAACCGAAGGAGACATCACCTTTTGTGACAATTCGAAGTACATAAAGCCAGCGCTTGAGTCCGCGGCAAGTTGTGTGCTTGTGAATGAACTCTTTGAAGCTCCTAAAAATAAAGTTCTTCTTCTGCTCAAAAAACCATTTGTTGCCTTTACCGAACTCTCAAAAGAAACGAGAGGTTCGTTTGAAACGACTGAGATGGTTAGTTCAACGGCTAAAATCGGAGAGGGAACACTCATTATGCCGGGTGCATTTATCGGGAAAAATGTACAACTGGGAAACAATTGCACCATCCATCCCAATGTGACCATTTATGACGGTTGCACGCTAGGCGATAATGTCATTATTCATTCTGGAACTGTAATTGGCGCAGATGCGTTTTACTACCAGCGAAAAGGCGGTTACAACAAGCTCAATTCTTGCGGAACTGTTCGAATTGAGGATGACGTTGAAATTGGTGCCAACTGTACCATAGACCGTGGCGTTACTTCAGAAACCGTGATAGGGCAAGGAACCAAAATCGATAACCTCGTTCAGATAGGCCACGATACAATTGTCGGAAAGAACTGCCTGTTCGCTTCTCAGGTCGGAATTGCTGGGGTGGTAAAGGTAGAAGACGATGTAATTCTTTGGGGGCAGGTAGGCGTTCAAAAAGACCTGACCATTGGCAAAGGAGCAGTGGTGCTGGGGCAATCAGGGTTGGCTAAATCACTAAAGGGCGGCATTACCTATTTTGGCAGCCCAGTTCGCGAAGCCAGAGCTAAAATGAAGGAATTGGCGTTGATAAAGCAACTACCATCCATCATAGAGAAGCTTAAAAAGTAAGTGTTACACGTAGAGACAACTACTTATTTAGCGTGTTAGTCATATTGTTACTATATTTGGTCTAATAGTTCCACTTTAGCTACAAATGCTTCGTAATTTCATTGCGGATTATACCTCTACCTATTGACCAGCATTAGCAAGAATAAGAACGAGCAAATCATTCTTGAGACCCTCAAGATTGCCAACTCGGCCTTGAAGTTGAAAAACCTCAAGCTGAACTCGTTGCTTGAAATTACCAATGCCATTAACAACAATTTTTCGAGGGAGCAACTTCTAAAAATCTTCGAGTTCGTACTCCGAAACCAATTGAACATTGGTCGGTTGTTGTTTTATACTCAGGATGAAGTGTGGGAACAATCTATTTCACATGGTCTTATTCCCAGTGTGGAGCTTCCTAAACTAGAAGAGGAGTTACTGAAAGTGCGCGAGGTTCAGGAAATTAAAAAGACTGGAGAAAGATATTTCGGACAGTTTGATGTAATTATTCCTATTCTGCACAAGAATGAGCCGTTAGCATATCTGTTGGCTGGAGATATTAACGAGGATCTCATTGAGAATACGAAGACGCGCCACATTCCGTTTATTCAGACCTTGGCCAACATCATTATGGTTTCTATTGAGAACAAGCGATTGTTTAAGGAAAACCTCAGAAGAGCAGGGATGAAGCGTGAGATGGAGTTGGCATCTGAAATGCAGAACATGCTTTTTCCGAGTAAGTTGCCTCACAACGAAAAGATTGAAATGGCTGCCTACCACAAACCCCATCAGGACGTAGGAGGCGATTATTACGACTTTATCCAGTTAAGCGGCAACGAAATTGCTTTCTGCATGGCCGATGTTTCTGGGAAAGGGGTTTCTGCCGCATTGTTGATGTCAAACTTTCAAGCCAATTTGCGTGCCTTGTTTCAGCAGCAGACTTCTCTCACCGATCTCATCCAAGAACTGAATGTGAAGGTTTTGAACTCCGCCATGGGCGAAAAGTTCATCACTATTTTTATTGGCAGATATAATTGTGTTACCCGTGTTCTTCAATACGTTAATGCCGGCCAGAATCCACCCATTCTTGTTTCAAACAATACAACCAGCGCCCTATCAACCGGATGCCCAGGACTTGGCATGTTGGACGATTTACCAACCATACGAGAAGGCGTGGTAATACTAGATCCAGATTCGCTCATTACGTGTTACACAGACGGTGTGGTAGAACTTGAAAACATGCGCGAGCGCGAATTCGGAGAAAGTAGGCTAGAACTAGTATTGCTCGATAATCAGCACAATCCGGTTAGAGAAATTAACGAGAATATCGTGAAATTGCTGCGTAGCCACAAAGGTCAAATGCCTTACGTAGACGATATTGCCCTACTTACCACTCGGTTCAAGTAGGTTCTCTTCCTCTTTACTTTCATCATTTTCTTTGAGGTGATATACCTCAAAAGCAACAATGGCGGCAATGAATCCCCAAAACGGTGCCGATGCCTTATCCGTGTCAAGAAAGTTATTCAAAAGTCCATGAATGAGATAAGTAATCAATCCTAAAAAGAGATTTATCATGTATAAACGATGCTCCGTATTCTTCATTCGGGGATAGAGCCTTACAGCGTAGTAAATCACACAAATAATCACCGTCAGAAATGACACCATTCCAAATACGCCAGATTCTGAAAGCGGACCAATGTACTCGCTGTGTGCGTTTCCAGCATCTCCAGCATTTGTACTAATAATTGTCTTTTCGTCAGAAAGCTGAAATGGGGCGTATTGAAACATATACGTTCCTGGTCCCCAACCCACAAAAGGCCGCTCTTTAAACATTCGCCAGGCGGCACTCCACCTGTTCAAACGCTCTAGGTTAGATGCATCTGTAGAAATATTGGTAATGGATTGAAGGTGTTCCGTTAATTCTGCCGATGAATCCTGACGGTTCTTTTCCAGTTTCATGATGATGGTCCCCCACGATAGGAACAAGGCAATAACAAAAGCACCACTAACTGCCATAACCGTGGTGAAACGAATACGGAAACGCATAAGCAAATAAACACCCAATGCACCAATGAGACTGACCCAAGCAGCCCGGGTGTACGATAAAATAAGTGCTACGCTAAAGAGTACCAGAACTCCGAAGAATAGAAGTTTCCAGCTTTTGCTGTAATTACTATTGAATGTGAGCGCAATCAATAACGGGTAGAACATGGCCAGTATCGCGCCATACGAAGTGTGGTCGTTGAAGAATGGCGACATAACCCAGTGCGCGGGCTGCTCCATAAAACCATACATGCCATGATGGATAATGGTATAGCAGATGATGCCGATAAAGGCGGTCAGGTACATGGCCAAAAACAACTTAATGTTCTTGAAATCGCGAAATAATTGGGTCATTACAAAGAAAAATGCTGTAACGTACCACAATCTGGAAACAAAATACTTGAGCGATACCAACGGCATTTCGCTCGTTATAGTGGTAATGCCTATCCAGACCAAATTGATGATAATGGCAAGCGTGATGGGATGATTGGCAATTCTTTTATCGAATTTCCTTTCTGCAAATAGTTTTAAAAGAAAAATTAATAGGAGTCCAAACAGCAATGGATCTGTTGGAAGCGTTAGCCCAACTCCTAATCCAATGTCTGTAAGATTTACTGATAATGGCGTTAAGAAAACAATCAGAAGCGCAAGCTTGTCTAGCGCGAAAAACGCCAACAACGTTACAACCAAAAGAACGGGTAGGATAGGGGCGTAGTAGAATTCAAACGCAACGAGTATGGCGTTGAGAAGTGCAAATCCACCCCCTACCCAATAAATGGATTTTGTGCTAGTAAGCGCTCTTTGAATGAGACCTATCAAAGTTTGAATGCTAGTGTTCTATGTCTTTTGCCCGAAAGTTTTCTGCAATGCTTAGAAACAGAACGGAAAGTAGCAAGGTTGATAGAACCGAAACGGTGACAATTAACCATCGTATGGGATAAGATTTCTTGTCAGCAACAATGGGGTTGGTTATCACGTTGCAATAAGTCAGGTTCTTCTCCACATCTCGTTGTGCCGACTCCAATTGCTCTTTTAAGTCGTTGTAACCTCCTCTTACTCTCCATAGGTGTTCGTTTAGCGACATAAATTCGCCACCTTTTTCCTTCAAAGCATCTAGTAGCGGTTCTATCTCCTTCGCATTCATTTTTCTGCTAGGGGTAGATATAACTTCCAAATAGCGTTCGGTAGCATATTCGGTTTGTAGAGCATAATCCAAAATTCCATAATTCTGTCTTATTCCTGTAAGAATAGCTTCCATGCTATCCATTTCTGCACGTTTCCTTAAAACCTGAGTGTCTAGAGTTTTTACAAGTTCCATTGCCTTTTCTTGCTGTAAGAATCTTTCTTTTTTATTGAAGAAGAATACAATAGACGCTACCATGTCGCGTGCTTGTACAGGGTCTTTGTCTACAACTTCAATCACCACAGATTCATACTCAGTTTTTCGAAAAATAACACTTTCCTGATACTGTTTTATCAGCGAAGATTTGGCCGAAGCTCCATCTTTCTTAATGCCATACGTATCGTATAAATGATACATATTCGTTATAGAATCTCTAATAACATCCGATTCCAATACTTGAAGCATTTGCTCTGTTGGTGTTTCATTTCCCATTGGAATGATGTTGGCAGGGTATAGCACTGCAAACGATTTATACTTGGGGGTAATGATAAACGAACTAGAGAAGATTGCTGATAGCACCAGCGCAATTAGTGCTACGCCCAACAAGTGTTTCCACCACTTTAAGAGTAGGTCAAGCAACTCTGAGTTATTCTTGTATTCGGCCATATTACTGCTCGTTTACTTTGGTAAAGTTCTCATAACCGATAATAACAAGAAGTGCCAAGATGAATGTTGAAATGGTTGAAACAAGAACAATTAACCACCTAATAGGATAGCTCTTCTTTTCGGCAGGAAAGGCATTGTTTACAATAAACTTATGTGGCAGTGTTTGCTCAGCATCAACCCTCGCTTCTTGATACTTTGCTCTGAGGTGACTCAGTTGTTCTTTCTCGTGCTCTAGCATGTCTCTAATAGAAACATAGGCTCCGCCATATTTGGAAAGGATTTTCAACTGTTCACCAAGCTGTGTGGCTGCTCTGGTATTTCCTTCCAAAATGGCTTTGGCGTAATACTCATTAAATCGTTCAGACATGGATTCGTAATCATTCACACCCATTTCTCGCATGGTGTTCAATGAGTCCTCAAGCCCTTTTACGTAATCTTTCATCTCCTCATACTCAGCTGCAGCAATTGCCATTGCTTTGAAAGCGCGTTCTTTCTGCATCCTGTTCTTCACCGAATCGACCAAAGCTGCAATGTCATTGGCAATATCAGCAGCTAGAAACCGGTCTGTGTCCAAAACGTCAATCCTTACAGACTGAAACTCAGTTCGTTTGTAAGTGATATTACTCTCATACTCCTTGAACAACTTGGTCTGCTTGTACTGATCCGTTGTGTCAATTTTATAATGAGTCATCAGATCATACTTGTTCTTAATTCGAGTACGAATCTCATCCGAATTAAGAATCTGGATCAATTGCTCCGCCTGCTCTTCTTCTCCAAATGAAAGAAGGTCTTCTTTAGAGGCATTGTTCTTAGCCAACAGCGATTTGGAGATGGATGCAGTAGAGGTCGGGAACATAATAACCGTGCTCTCAAACTTTGGTGGCACAAACGTTGGACCCGAGAATATGCCTGATAGCACAGCTGCCGCAACCGACAGTATAATCAGTGGTTTTTTCCACCTGACAACAAACAAAAGGAGATTCGATGAGTCGAAATTCAGCCCGTTGTTCACTTCAATTTTATCCTCCGACATTCCCTATTTTGATGAATGGGCAAAAGTAGAAAATTTTGATAGTCATTTTGTGTTCAATGCAACCGTTAACTCAACCTTAGTTTGCGAAGTGAGTTAAGACTTGGCAGCAGCGAAAGGATGGTTAGTCCACCGCCTGAAATGAGCATTATGGTTGCGCCAAGTTTCCATTCAAAACTAGAGATGAAGTAGCCTACTGCTATAATCAGTAGAACAGGAAATACGAGAAAAATAAGCTCGCGGTCTCCCTTAAATTTAAATAGTTTGATGGCTACAATGAGTTGTAAAAGGAAAGCCAATAACTGGGTAATGAGGCATGTGACCGCAGCGCCATAAGCTCCCAGTTTAGGGATAAGAAACGCATTGAAAACAAGGCTTGATGCAACTCCAATTAATGCAATGATATTTAGATATTTAAGGCTACCGTTTGCCGTAAGCAATGTGCCAATTATGTAAGCTCCAGCCATTGGGATAAGCGAGAACATGAGCAGAGAAAGTATGCGTCCCGATTCTTCAGTATGTTCTTGATACAGCAACGCCATGAGGTCGGTAGCATAATACCAACATATTATTCCCAACGTGAAGGCGGGAATGAGAATAAGTTTGGAAGCCATGTGAACCAATGGCTTTACATCTTCTTTCAGTTTCAACATTCTTGAAAACATGGGTAAGAGTAGTACAGCAAAAAGGTAAGCAATCATGTTGCTGGCATCTAGGAGGCGAAATGCCTGAGCATAAATTCCGGTTTGTTCCTTTCCGTCTGGTAACATCCGTTCGAGCAGCACAGAATCAACCCTACCATAAATACTCATCAGCAGAATTAGCAACGCAAATGGCAAACTCTGTTTAAGAATGAGAACGAGCATGACCGGATTCCATTTGAAAGTGAATGGACCACCACGTTTTAGAACTACTGCTAGTGCAAAAAGAGCCGTTGCGCCATAGGCGAAGGTTTGCAGATAAACGAACCATTCTATCTGAAATGGTGTGGATCGTTGCATGAAGAAAAGCACCCATCCACAGGTTACAATCATTAGCAACCTATCCATAATGGAAACCAAGCTATCCATTTTGAATAGCTGCAATCCGGCAATATTAGAACGGAAAAATAGGATGGAAGAGAGCAAAAACTGATTGAAACAGAGCAGAACAAGCATCATCATTTGATGATTGGAATAGCCCATTATCAAACCTGTAATCATGCAAATGACCATATAACCAACGGCCAAAAGCAATCGGAGTGCAACAATTCTCGGAAAATATTTCCCCAAGAGATGTTCGTGCTGGGATACGTTTCGGTTGTTGAAGTTGCTAATGCCCAGATCTAGAAATACATTCAGAATGAAGGCAAAATTAAAGAGGGCGAAATAAGACCCGTATATTTCTGCACCCACCTCGTTTTGAACTGCTCGATCAATGCCAAAAATCCAAAACGGCTTAACCAGCAGATTGAGGAACAGCAGGAATGCGAGGTTGGATAGAAACTTTCGTTGCATGGTCTTTGGCAAATCTACCATTTGAAAACACTTGCTTAACTGCGGCTTAACCGCTTTTATTACATTGCCACGGTGCGAATTGCTGTAAATACACGACTACTTATTAAAGACCGGCTGGAAGGACTGGGGCGGTTCTCGTACGAAACTTTGAAGCTAATAACCAAGGCGCACCCCGAACATCAGTTTTACTTTCTCTTTGACAGACCGTTTGATGAGGAGTTTGTGTTTTCCGATAACGTAACGCCAATTGTGGTCAATCCGCCAGCTAGACATCCGGTTTTGTGGCATGTTTGGTTTGAACTTTCGTTGCCCAGTGTGCTGAAAAGTATAAAGCCTGATGTGTTTCTATCGCCAGACGGTTTTCTATCTCTGAGAAGCGATGTGGTCAGCTTGCCTGTGATTCATGATTTGAACTTCGTTCATAATCCGAATGATTTGGCACGTTCACACTCTTGGTTTTACAACAGATACTTTCCGAAATATGCAGGCAAAGCCAAGCGAATAGCAACGGTTTCGGAGTTTTCTAAACAAGATATTGTAAAGCAGTATGGCGTTGATTCATCCAAAATTGATGTGGTGTATAATGGTGTTTCTGAGCGTTTTATGCCATTGGCAGAAACTAAAAAGGAATCGGTAAAAGTAAAATGGACGGAAGGAAAGCCATATTTCATTTATGTTGGTGCCATCCATCAACGAAAGAATATTGAGCGGATGTTGGAAGCTTACGGTCAATTTCGTGAGAGAAATGCCAAACCACATCGTTTTATACTTGTGGGTAACAAAAAATGGTGGTCATCTACTATGCAAGATGCGCTGGACTCACTGAAATTTAAGGATGAAATAATCTTTACTGGACGTGTTTCGGATGAAGACTTGAACGATCTGATGGGTGCTGCCATGGTAAATGTTTACGTTTCCACATTTGAAGGCTTCGGAATTCCAATAATTGAGGCATTTCAGTCGGGTGTTCCTGTTATTACATCCAATGTAACAAGCATGCCTGAGATTGCCAATAATGCCGCATTAATCGTGAATCCTTACAAAGTAGAGACCATTTCGGAAGCTATGGTTTGTCTTGCGTCATTATCCGAATTACGAAATGATTTAATTTTGAAAGGGAGGGAGCGAGCTTCGTTTTTCACTTGGCGGCATTCTGCGGATTTACTTTGGGAAAGTATTCTAAAGACGGTTGAGGGATAATTCTTCTGTCTTGCTGACAAAGGAAGGGTGTCTTATTCTGAAATGTTTGTCAGAATGTTTTTCCAAAAGTGTGACACTCGAAACATATTTTTAGCCACAGAAATACAAAATTCACTAACCTGCCGGCAGGCTGGTTCGGCAGGCAGGGGTTCTCAAAGAGAAGAGACAAAATTTTCTGTGTCCATTCTGTGTTTCTGTGGCTATCCTATGTCTTGTTCCTCGTGGTTGGCGTATCATGGGCTTGTGGTGAGCTGTTAGGTTTTCGGCACGGTCTTAAAACAAGAAGCCCCACATAAAGTGAGGCTTTTGAATTCGAAAAGAAGCTAAATCTATTTTGAATCAGGAAGCCCGAGCGACTTCTTCTTCTTCTTCAATCGATTGTCTTCTATTAGCTGCTGCAATTGCACTTGCTGTTGCTCAATGAGTTTTTGCTGCTCTTGCGTAGCTTTTATCAATACAGGGATAAGGTTTGAATAGAAGATGCCGTATCGGTCTGTTTTGTCAATCTCATTGCCATTCTCGTCCAAAATCGGTTCTAAATTTCCTTTAATTACCACTTCGCCAATAACCGCATCCACTTCCTGCGCAATTAGTTCAAGTTTGGTACCCCACTGCGGTTTTTCTTTCCAAGTAAAGGATACAGAACGGAGCTTCATAAGATCGCTTATTCCGTAGCTCAATTCCTGCACATTCTCTTTCTCTCTTCCATCAGAAGTGTTTATTGCACCATTACCTGCATACACAAAAGACCAGCGATGAGATGATGTACCCAATGTTTTGTTGTTGTCCGGGCCAGATTGAAAAGAAGACCAACTCATTGGTGCTTACACTATGCACTTCCTGATAAGCGATGGTGCCTGTGGTTGGGCCACTTCGGATGTATATCTGTACACCAATAGACTGATTGGCCAGCACGTTACCAACATTATCGCGGGTTACGCCCTGATAGTTGATGAGTTGAGGTGATTGTGCAGCCGCAACGAGGCTCATCATCACCAATAATGCGGATGTAATTATTCGATTCTTGGTCGTAGATTTTAGTTGATGCGCTGAACAATATAAACGTACATTTTTCTTGAATTGATTGATATGTGCATCAAATAATTTAGGTCAAATGGCTAAAACAGGATAGCTAGCAGTAAGGAAGCAGTAAGTAGCTGATTAGCGTATAACCGTCACTGTTCCCACTGCGTGATAATCTTCTTCGCGATCAATCATGCCTTCCCAAATGTCGCCATTGGCGAAGATGGCGTTGATTTTCCAGACGTAAGAACCTTGCGGAACAAGTTCACCCTGGTGGGTGCCATCCCAATACTCAGACGGAGAACCATCAACCAATTTGTCGGAATACCAGAGCAGGTTGCCCCATTTGTCATAAACGAGGCATTCGTAATAGCCCAATCCTGTTCCTTTTGGTTGGAATATGCGCACATCTTGACTTGGGTCTTGCGGAATGATTGCATTTGGCACAAAAAGCCCTCCGAAGAAATCTACTGATACGTACATCTCCACCGTATCTACACAACCATTGGCATCTACAATGGCGAGCGTTACCAACTTGTTGCCATAGAATGGATAGTTGTACGTGGTATTCTCGCTGAAGTCTGTTTCTCCATTACCGAATTCCCACCAGCTTACCACGTGTGGGGTAGAAGTATTGAAGAAAGCGATGGTTCCATTAGTGATGGGGTCTGGCACGTTTGCGTATTCAAACGAAGCGGTTGGGTTATCCCAAACCGTCACAAGATTGTTGATGGTAACGGTATCGCCACAACCTCCCAATCCTTCTACGATTAGCTGAACGGTGTACGTACCTGGCTCTTCAAAGATGTGAGTTGGGTTAACGAGGATGGAACCGTCCGCATCGCTAAAATTCCAACGATAATTTGTTCCGTTCTCCGAAAGGTTGGTGAAATCTACCATCCACGGTTCACAACCCATTGGGGTGGTAAATTCAAAATCAGCAGTTACCGTAGGGAATACTTCAAACAACTGCGTGCTGCTATCTTGGCAACCGAATTGGGTTGTTACTAATAATTGAATATTGAACTGCCCAACCGTATCAAAAATGGCTGTGCTGTTGAAACTAGATACTACCGTGCCATTAGTGTGTGTCCATTGAAACTGATTGGCACCGGATGATTGGTTGAACAAATTGACCGAAACAGGAGCAACACACGATGAGGTAGAAGTCATTTGGAAATCGCTCACAGGCAATGGATGAATGGTAACAGCACCCGAAGTGCCATCCGTACAACCATTATCTGTTGTTACCAAAAGAGAATAGACGTACGTCTGAGTATTTGGATAAACATGAGAAGGATGCTGCACATTCGAATCATCTCCATCGCCAAAAGTCCAATCCCATTGAGTAATAGAACCTGAATTAACGGTGGATGAATCTCCGAACTGAACCGTTTGGCCAAAGCAAACATTGGCAGCAGTAGCAACCGCGTTAGGCAGTGGGAACACAGTAACGGGCTGCACAACGGTATCGGCACAACCTCCAGTGGCTGTTATCACAAGCGTTACCTGATAGGTGGAATCTTGCGCATACGTAAGCGATGGATTCTGCTGTGTGGTTGTAGCGCCATTGCCCAAATTCCAATTCCAGTTGGTAATGCTTCCTGAATTAACGGTTGATTGGTCGAGTAGGGAAGTGGTATTGAAAAGGCAGGTGTCGTTTGCTGTAAAAGCCGCAGTTGGTGTGGGGTTTACCACAACAGTGCCTGTTCCTGTGGCGTTGCACGCTACGGAACTTTCAATTGTAAGAGAAACGATGTACGTGCCTGGTGCAGCGTAAGTGATAGAAGGGTTTGTATCGTTGCTCAAACCATCAACCAAATCCCAGTTCCAAGCGGTAATGCTATCAGGTGCTGCAATAGAAGAAAGGTCTGTGAACTCAGTAATTGAACCAAAACAAACTTCGGTTGCTGTGAAATCAACCGTTGGCGCTGGGTTTACAAACACCATCACGGTATCCGTATTCTGGCAAAGTCCCAAATTTACCGTTACCACATATTGCGTTGTCTGATTGGGGCTTGCCTGTGGCGATGCTACGTTTGGGTTGTCTAATCCGGTTGATGGCGACCAACTGTAGGCATCTCCGCCTGTGGCGTTCAATTGTAGCGAATCGAACTGACAGATGGTACCCGAAGAACCAGCATCTACTGCCAAAGGCACAATGGATAAGGTATCTGCAGATTGATAAATGAATGTACAACCATTATCATCTTGCAAGATTAAGGTGGGAATGAAGCTACCGGTTTCGGTGTAGGTATGCGTGGTTGTTTCGCCAGAACCCAATGTGCCATCTCCAAAATCCCATGTGTAGGTGCTCACATTCTCAGCAACAGACACGAATGTAATGTCGTAAGGAGGGCAACCAACCGAATCGGGAAAGAAGCTGAAATCGCCCTGCGGCCCCGAAAGCTGAATGATGTCGGGCGCCAAAATAGTATCGCGGCAACCGTTTGCATTTGTAACCACTAAATAGACGGAGAAAGAGCCCGATTGTGTATAAATATGAGATGGATTTTGAAGATTTGATGAACTCCCATCTCCAAAATTCCAAAACCATGAGGTAACATCAGCCGAACTCAAATTGGTAAATGAAACCAATAGAGGTGGGCAAAAGGCAAATGTTGGGAAGGCCGAGAAATCTGCTTCGGGTTCTTGAATGTTGATTAGTGCAATTTCGGTAATGGAGCTATCGCAGCCGTTTGGATTGAATGCGGTAAGCGTTACACTAAAAGTTCCTTCTTGGCTGTAAGCGTGTGTTGGATTGGTAACTGTTGATGTGCCGCCATCTCCAAAGTTCCAAAGGTAGCTGGTTGCATTTCCTGTAGAAGCATTGGTGAACGTGAATAGCTCTCCTATACAACCCACCGTGTTGTTTACGGAGAACACAGGGTTTGGGTAAGGAATGTAATTGACAAAATCGGGCCGCTGAATGGTGTTGGTACAACCTCCAATGTCTGTAATGGTCAACGAGACATCATAGACACCGGCTGTGGTATAGACGTGCAACGGGTTTTGAGCGGTGGAGGTGTTTCCATCTCCAAAATCCCAAAGCCAAGTAGCAACCGAGCCGGGAGGGTTGGTAAGGTCTTCAAACTGCACCGAAAGGGTTTCGCAACCAAAGGAGGTATCAATACCAAAATTGACAACGGAACCTATTACAGTAACTAAATCAGGAACAAGCACCGTATCTCTACAGCCATTAATATCTGTGGCAATTAACCTGACAGAATAAACACCGATTGCAGAATAGGTGTGTGATGGGTTTTGAGCTGTTGAGCTTGGTGCAGAACCGAACGACCATTGCCACGAAACGGCATCTACACTTTCATTCGTAAACGAAACATCTAACGGGCCACAACCTTCTGTATTTAATGAACTAAAATCGGCCTGCAACATGGTTACGTTGATGGTGTCTCCAGCCGTATCCACACAACCAGAAGTATCGTTGGCGGTGGTTATTCTTACAATATATTCTCCCGCATTGGGAATATTCAATACTAATGGGTCAACTGTGCTTGTGCTTCCGTCAGGAAGAATCCAGTTCCATGAGGTATATCCGTAGGAATTGTTTGTGAAAATGAATGTATTTGGGTCTGCACAATCAAACGTATATTCTAAACTTGCAATGGGCGGACTTACATAAATCATGTTTTCCACAATCAGCGTATCAGAACAGCCGTTATTTAGGGTAATGAGGGTTATGCTGAAATAGCCCGTGTCTTGATACTCGTGTGTTGGGTTCTGTTCTGTGGAGTTTTCTGTATCGCCAAAATCCCAATACCAATCGGTTGCATTATCAGATAAGTCGATAAAATCTAATTCTCCCGGACAAATAACTCTGGGTGTTTGGTCAAAATTGGCAACAGGAGGCGTGTAAACGAAAATGTAATTGCTTCGCACAAGTGTATCGCTGCATCCAAGTTGGTTGGTAATGATGAGGCTTACATCAAAAATTCCCGTGTCCGCGTAGAGGTAAGTGGGGTTTTGAAGGTTGGAGGTGCCGCCATCGCCAAAATCCCATTGGTAGGCGCTGATGGCGGTGCCCGAGATACTTGAATCAGAGAAAGTTACTTCCAGTGGCTGACAGAATCCAAATACGCTAGGTAGGAAGTTGGCCTGTGTTTCGGCCACATTGATGTAATTTGGCAGAGAAACTGTATTGCTACATCCATTCGAATTGGTGGTGGTCAGACTCACTGTGTAGGAACCATGATTGAGATAATTGTTCATTGGGTCTTGAGTGGTTGACGTGTTACCATCACCAAAAGTCCATTGATATGTAAGAGGTCCTGTACCGCTGCTGTTGTTGGTAAAGTTGACCGGAAACGGATTCTCGCAACCTGCGGTAGTATCTGCGATGAAATCCGCTAATGGAATTTCTCCAACCGTAATGAACGCGGCTCTGATTTCTGTTCCAGAACACGAAGCGCTATATGTGGCTGTTAATGAAACCTCGTAATCTCCCGGTGTGGTGTAGAGATGCGTTGGGAATTGGTCGGTTGATGTGTTTCCATCGCCAAAATCCCATTCCCAACTAATTGGAGCAGGGTTAGAAAGGTCAACAAATGAAACGTTGCTCCCAAGACAGACCGTGGCGCTATTGGCCGAAAAATCAATGGTCACATCATCCACAATTTCAATGTACGCAACCTCCAATTGTGTGTCAGAACATCCGTATTCATCTGTCACGGTTAGGCTTACATCAAAGTTGCCAGAGGTTAGGTAGGTGTTGTCTGGTTCTGGGAACGTGGATGCGTTTCCATCTCCAAAGTCCCATATATAGGTAAGGTTTCCTGTTCCGCCAGAGGCAGAGGAGGTGTTGAAAAACGAAACATCAGACGGAGGAAGACAACTTACGGTTGGATTTGCGGTAAATTCTGCTGTTGGACGATTGTTATTCGACTCAATCATATCGTTAAACGACTGATTGGAACTACATCCATTGGCATCTGTCAATATCAACGTAATATCGAACACACCCGGTGTGGTGTAGAGGTGGCTTGGGTTCTGGAGTGTAGAAGTGCCGCCATCGCCAAAATCCCACGACCAGGTGGCAATGGGCGAATCGCCTACAATAGACAAATCTGAAAAATTGACCGTAAACGGATAACAGTCCATGTTTTGAGAAGGAGCAAGGTTGGGCACAGGAGGCGTGAAAACTGTGATAAAACCTGTTTTTACTTCCGTGTCTGTTCCTCCAGGCCCTGTTGCGGTAAGGGTAACTGTATACGTTCCTGGATTGATGTAACTGGCAGAAGGATTTTGAGATACCGAGTTGTTTCCATTACCAAGATTCCATTGGTAGGTTAGTCCAGAACCAGTAGAAAGGTTCTGAAAATTGACAATAAGTGGACTACAACCTGATGTGTTTGGTGCCGAAAAATCGGCTGTTACTTGAGCGTGAACAATCTGTGATACAACTAGCAGAACTACAAACAGTGCAACTTGTACTAATAATCTTCTCTTTTCCTTCATTCTTCTCATGATCTACGCGAGGCTACGAAATACTGGGGCGAAAGTTCCTTATTATTACGGCTCACTTTGCTTGATTAAAGACAATCGTTTGAACAACAAGTTGTTTGCTTTTCGACTAACGGTCCTTTTTTGTTGGACGATGCTGCTTTTTAGCAACGCCAACGCGCAGTTGGTTGATGGTGTTTTGGGACAGAAACGCAGCGTTGTTCAGGTGCTGTTGCGTCCGTTCCGCATTATAGATTACAAGAAGGAACGGGTTGTACATTATGTAGCAGAAGGTATTCATCAGACTGTGCTTTTTGAGAATGATACGTGCATTAAGTTTTATTGGTCGGTAGATTCGGCTGCCATGGATTTATTTGAGACAAGCTTATTTGAATCGGGATATGCTTCTAATTTGAGCGGATATTCTAAGGATAGTATCGAGCTCTCTATTAAACCGTTAACATCTGGCAGAGCCAAGCTGTTTATTGCTTCTATTTCTGGTAGTTTGGTTGGAACTAGAGATGCCTCTGGTAAACCTGTTGTTGTGCGTGGCAGCAGAATGGTGGAGAATGAACCAATGCCACTGTTGCAGCAGGCTATTCTTGCCGAGGAGAAGAACAAGTTTGCCGAAAAGAAACCGAAAGACCCTAAGCGTAACTGGGTAGGAGAGAAGGATGCTAAGGTAAAGGTGCTAGGCTGGAACGAGTAGCTGGTTGCTACGCTCCGTTTGTTTCTCGCAAACCTGTCCCGTTTTTTTCGGGAGGCGTCAAGGTGCAAAGGGACGGATGCTCGGTTATTGGAACACAGATTAAACTGATGAGGACTGATTGGTCGCTACGCTCCGATAATGGAACGCGGATAACGCGGATGGCGCGGAGGGACGGATGCTCGGTTATTGGAACACGGATTGAACTGATGAAGACTGATTGGTCGCTACGCTCCGATAATGGAACGCGGATAACACGGATGGCGCGGAGGGACGGATGCTTCGGAATGGAACGCGGATGACACTGATGAAACGGATAAGCGCTGATTGGTCGCTTCGCTCCTTTTATCTCACGCAAAGACGCCAAGGCGCAAAGGATGGATGCTTCGTGATGTTGCGCGCGGATGACACGGATAACGCAGAAAGAACACGGATTGAACTGGAAAGAAGCTGATGGGTTGCTACGCTCCTTTTATCTCACGCAAAGACGCCAAGGTGCAAAGGATGGATGCTTCGTGATGTTGCGCGCGGATGACACGGATAACGCAGAAAGAACACGGATTGAACGGATAAAGGCTGACTGGTCGCTACGCTCCGATAATGGAACGCGGGTAACACGGATAACACGGATGGCGCGGAGGGACGGATGCTCG
>Ga0209702_10005080_pt1 | contig 18337 bp, 36 predicted proteins | sample FRY01_FD_187210 | JGI IMG/M metagenome (GOLD analysis project Ga0209702, IMG submission 187210) | Freshwater microbial communities from Lake Fryxell liftoff mats and glacier meltwater in Antarctica - FRY-01 (SPAdes) (version 2) | ecosystem: Environmental > Aquatic > Freshwater > Ice > Glacier...
CGACAAAAATCAAAACACAATGGGAACAACAAAGAGAAAACCTTTCTACAAGAAAGGAGATTGTGTAGTCTTACAATCACTCAATAGCAACATTAACCATAACAACTTCACTAAGAACCACATTTACAAGTTGCCTAAAGACTGTGATGGTACGCTTATGCAAGTTTATAAAAACGAGCAAGGTTATATGCATGAATTTCCTATTCAAGGGTTGTCTATTGTTCCAGCTGACCAGGAAGACATTGATCTATATAATTCAATTAACTTTCCTTGTCACTCTGTTGTCTATGAAACTAATAGAGTCAACTTTAAGAAGGACGATTACGTTGTTCTTTTGTCCAATTGCTCGGGTGGTGGTACTAAATGGCTACCTGGTATACCTGTATATACTGTTTATCAATTAAGTGAAGATTCAAACCTGTACAAATTCAGAGTGGTAAAAAACTTAAATGGAAATGAAGATGGGTGGTCCTCTACTTTACCAAGTACAGAGTTAAGTCAGCTTAGATTGAGAGCAGCAACTGAGAAAGAAATTGCTTTGTATAAGTTTTATGATGGACCTTGTGATATATTAGGAGAATCTGATAACGCACCACGTTATTATAAATTAGACGGTAATGCAAACGACCCTAATAATGCAGTAACTGCTTCGCATGTGGTGGAAAAAAAAGATCTTTGTTTTGATGAAGAAAAACCTGTACTTTTGCAGATTAAAAGAAAAAAGAGACTCGTTGAAACTATGAGTCGCCCAAGAAGTATTAATATAAAAACCAAATAGTTATGACAACAGTAGAAAAAGCACTATCCTTCGTTGAAGAAGCGGTAGCATTGATTAAAGGAGATTCAGCTGAAGCAACAGCAATCAAAATCCAAAGATTAGCTAACTCTGCACTAGATGTGCAGATTGCAGTGAATCACGGTAAAACTGTAGTTTTTGAAGACGCAGTAGAAGCATCTAAAGAAAAGCTGCATTTTGCAAAGTTAAACAACGGGGTAGTTATCACAGATGGTGACAATTACGTTGAGCAATTAATTATTGCAAAGAACAATTTGACTATTGCTGAAGAAAATTTAGTTGCTCACTTAGAGACAATTGATTTTCTTATTGAGCAATCAAAAAAGATTGGTAAAGCAGCAAAACCAGAGAGAGAATAGTGAAGAACTCACTTTTAAAGATAGGGCTAATTTATTTAGCCCTACTTATCCTTCTCCAATTTTACGGAGAATATGTAGTAAGCAGGGACTTACCTCAGTTCTTAGTGATGTTAAGTACAGCATTTATTTTTTTAAGTGTTTACTTGGCAATAATTTTAACAGTAAAAACAATTAAAAAATTTATTAAAAATGATTAGTTTCTATATTTTCTTAACAGCCCTATTGGTTGCAGTAGCAATGTTTGCAGTAGAAAAAAACAAATTTGGAACCCCTAACAAATACGGGGACAAAGAGTTCAAACCACGTAGTTTATTAGTGCCTGTAATTTGTTTTGTGACAGGTATTATTTTATCGTTAGTAAATCCTTATTCTCTTGAGCGAGTTGATTCAGGATACAAAGGAATAAAGGTTAAGCTTACCGGTTCAGATAGAGGTGTTAGCGATTACACATATCAAACAGGTTGGGTAATGTATAACTCCTGGATTGAGCAGATGCTTGAGTTCCCTACGTATCAACAGCATATTGAGTATGATGATCTGTCCGTAATAACAAAGGGAGGATTCTCAGCTACAATTAAACCGTCATTCAATTACTCACTAAAGTCCACGAAAATAGGAGACATGTTTGTCAATCTAAGATTAAGTATAAAGGAGGTTGAGCAAGGTTGGCTAAAGAATGCTATTACATCATCAGTTAATGACGTAGCTAACAAGTGGGAGGTCGATTCAATATTTAATCATCGAGAGCTATTTGAATCAGCAATTATAACTGAGTGCAATAAAAGAATAGAGCGATGGTTTACTGTGTCACAACTTAGAACAAACATTGTACCTCCACCAGCATTACAAGAAGCTATTGAGGGCAAGACAAGATCTATACAGGATGCACAAGCAGAAGACGAGAAAGCTAAGAGTGCAGAAGCTACTGCCAGAAAGAAGATAGCTATTGCTAAAGGTGACTCAGCAGAGATCGTTATTATGGCTAATGCTCGTGCAGAAAAGATAAAGATTGAGCAACGACAGTTGACTCCTCTTTACATTGAATACCTAAAAGCAAAAAACTGGAACGGTGTGCTTCCAACAACAGTTGCTGGAGGAACAGGTACATTTCTGAACATAAAATAAAAAAACAATTCAAACTTTATACTAAATCCTTGTGCTTATAGTGCAAGGATTTTTTTATGATTGGGTAGCTCAGTTGGTTAGAGCCGTCATTACTTGAAGAAACCTAGGATAATCTTCAGGGTTCAAATGCGAGGGTCGTGTGTTCGAGTCGCACCCCAATCACAAACAATAGAAATTATGGATAACTTAGAATTAGAAAGAGTAGACCTTATGGTAAGTGGTAAAATTTGTCCTGACGGAAAATGTTTCATTTGGTCTGATGGACACGCATACCTAAACAGAGAAGAAATGCAACAAGTGATTGATCATTTAACGGAATTATTGAAGCAATGAAAGTAAGATTTATAGAAGAAACAGCTAAATTTTTAACTAGGGGTGGTGAATATAAAGTAATAAGTAAAAGTAAAAAGTATTACGTAATTAAAAACGATAAAGGGGATCAATGTGACTACTTCAAATCTCGCTTTGAAATAATCCCATCCAAACAGTTGAAAGTTGGGGATGTATTACTTCCTAAAGACCTTAACGATTGGTGTGTAGCTGGAGAAAATTTTTACACAGGTAACTGGCGTGCTTCAGGTGGTTATTTTTCAGGAAACCGAACAATCAAAGCAGTCGACCTTAAAGACGGGCATAAAGCTCTCCTAGTGTCGGGTACTTCGGGTGCCTGGATAAGAGCCAAAGGGTTCATAAAATTTTGTAAGAATAATAAATAAACAATCATGGCAGACAATTTAGAAAGACACATCTATGAAGGATGGAGAGTAAAGGATTACATAGAAGATTTAACACCTATGTTCAACATGATAATGAATAAACAATCATGGATGAGTCCCTTTAAAACAAAGAAAGAAATTACTGATTGGTGCAAAGACACACAGTCCCACTACAAAAAAGCAATACCTGAAGTTAACAATCACTTTTGTAAATTAGCTGGACTATGAATGAAATAAAAATCAACTTAGAGTACGCAACAGAAAAAAACAAAGAAAAGCTTCTCAAGTACTTAAACAAGAAAGAGTGGCACTACACTGAAGTAGTAATTAAACCTTGCACTGAAGAGACGATAGGATTCATTCCTAAAGTCACATACACCTTGGGGGATGACACCATAGACGGTATAAAGATAAATCAAAAAATCTTTGATGAAGAACTGGTATACTACAGAATAGAACATCTTGAATCTCTAATTGACAACTTAATAATGTGGATTAGTGAATGTAAAAACCAAGACAAATCATTAATGCTTGATGACTTAAAGTATCTCTTAACTTTAGAAGATGAATACGTATTCAGCTCAATAAATACAAATCATTACGTCATTCAAGGACAGAAACAATTCGACCAAATCTGTAAGAGAATACTCAAGCTAAACAAAAAGAAATAAGCAAATGGAAAGTTACATTTTAGTTATAGGAGAAGAAGTTGTAGACAATGGACAAAAAGCAAGACTACTCATAAAGTATAATGAACAGCTTAAAGTCTACAAAAAGAATGGAGAAAGAAACTCTCAAGAACCAGCTATTTACAAGTTAGATAAAAGTCCTAATCTAAAAAAGACTAAACCTAACATTAACAATTAAAAGAAATGAGCAGAGTAATAATTGATACAACCGATTCAGACTTAATAGAACATACTGAACTATTAGAGTTTCTTGATGATAAAGGATGGGAGTATGAAGTAGAAGATGGAAACAAAGAAATAAGTACAAACGGAATGAGAGCAATAGCTTGTTCTCATGGTAAAATATTTGCTGCCTGCAGTGGAGACCACGTTGATGCAGAATGGGAACTTAAAGAGATTTATTACAAAGCACACGGATGTACTCTGTTAACAGTAGAATCAGTATCATTTGATAAATGCCACTGCCACAAAGATTTACCTAAAGATTTTGAAAGAATGATTGAGGAAATTAAAAATAACGCATGAGGAGGTCTTACTATCACTCACACCATTCAATCAATAACAATTAATATTCATAAAGATGACGTTAACTGAATACCTGAATCAGGTAGAACCTAAGCGGAACAACTTTGTTGAGTTGGATCCAAAGGAGTACATGCATTACACCACTATCCCTGTTAACTCAATGATTAAGGACCGTACAATTATCATCACAGACCCAACATTTGTAAAAATGTTTGGTTATATTGAGTACTACAAGAAGGGGTTAAGTAATTTACTTTACACAACAGATGAAGACGGTAATCCGTTAAAAGTATCAACATTTAGCATTAAGTATCATTGTGAAAACTGTAGATGACGGATAAAAAAAAAGAAGTTGAGCCCCAAGAGGTCAATTAAAAAATCAAATTACGTTTAAATAAATACAACAAAACCAATAACAAAGACATGGGATTTTTTGGAAACATTATAGGAGCTGCAGTAAATGTAGCAGTATCACCAATAGCAGTAGTTCTTGACGGAGTTGCCCTTGTTACAGGAAGAGAACCAACAAACACTGGAGATTTATTAATCAACACAATCGATAAGCTGGGAGACGCAGCAGAAGATTTAACAAATGGAAACGTATAGTTATGGGATATTTTAGCTGGATTACAATGGACACTAAAAAAAGTATTGCAAACGCTTACAGTAGTAGAAATACTTTCCCTGTAACCATGAGTGATAATCAAGGTAACAAGTGGACAGAAGAAGATTACAATGGTTACGGAAGGTTTGGTGGTAAAGACTACTATGAACTACTTGCAGAAATGAATGATAAAACGACTAGAGAAGAGGGTATAACTTTATCATTTAGTCAAAAAAAACATTACAAACCAAACTTAAATGAAGATGCAAAGATAAAATGGATTGATTCTTATCCAGAAAACTGTAATGATCAAGGTTACTTTTATTAGGATGTTTTATGGACGAATACTTTAAAAACGATGAGTACCCTAAAACATTCGAAGGATACGCTGACTACCATGGAATATACACGTCTCCAATATCTGATTACGAAGAGAAAGAATACGAGAAAGATTTTTACATTGAGTTAAAATCTTTTTGGGTACAGCTTGAAAGTTTAAAGAAACAATACAAGTTAAAGGTTGAGTCGATGGAAACAATTGACTGGAGAGAGATAAGGACTCCTGAGTATTGGAAATCAGATCAGATGAAGAATCCAATTAACAAGTACAGACATAAATTAAAATTTCTTAAACACGTATGACAAAAGAGAATGAAGCCAGCTTGTTTATTGCAAAAATAATGAGTGTAACAAGAAAAAAAAGAGAAGAGCTGTTGACTCTAATGTATTACGACATAAGCAGGAAAGATGAAATAATTCAGTTTCTGGATCACAAAAAAGCATTTAGTAAAACAAAAAACTTAGGAGATGGAGACAAGTTCTGGGCTGAATTAACCTTTTGTAGTTACCCTTCTCTTAATAAAGAGTACTACAAAAAAAACAATTTGATTAATGATAATCAGGAAGTTTTAGTTAAGGTGGAGTACATCAATCCATTTTCAGGATACTTTGCACTACGTGCGTTCTGGGGTAGTGATAACCATGAAACCGTTAACGAAGTGTATGAAGGAAATGTTCCTGCACAAGAAAATCTTTTAGCTTTATAAGAAAAAAACAAAGTTTTTAAATTTGTGTTTAAAAACTTTGTATCTTCGTTAAAAATTCAGTTACTCGTCAAATGATTTATCAATTACCCAGTGGGAAAATAGTTAACATCAGCATCAGTGCATATCTAAGCATGAGCGACGACGACCTCAAATACATGGAAGAAACAAATGCAGGTACATCCTGTAGCAACAACATCTTTAATGTGGAAGAAGACAGCATTCTAGAAGAACCACCAGAAATAATCTTAGAGATTGACATTACTACCCTTGATCCAAATCTATTCATATTAAGGGAAGATAATTCAGAAGAAGAATAGAGTAACCCAAATTTTTATTGTAATGAAAAAAGAAAGACTTAGTAGCTTTCAGGATTTAAACTATTCTGGAATGCTTAGTGAAAAACAATTCCCTATTACTTCAATAGTGAGTTATCAAACACTATCAGTTACCCAAAATGAATTGTACAAGCGTTCAATGATTGGTATCGAATTTTACGAGAAAGAAGAGATCTACTCTATGAACTCCGCAAAGAAAGATAAGATAATTAAAAAGAACAAGCAGGTACAAAAGTTAATGAACCAGTGGAAACAAGAGCTTACAAACAACATTACAAACGGATGGTTGTCTGCGCTGTTCCCTAAGTCAGAGTTAATCAAATCAATTGTAAATAACTCTGAAACATCTCCGAGCTTCATGAACACACTTTCTTTTAAAGAATTAGGTGTTACAAAAGAAGATATTATTAACAAACTTATTGCTAGTAAGCTACTTCCGAGTAACTTTGCAGCACTATGATCGAAAAGAAAAAGAAAATATGTGACGGTTGCAACACACCTCAATTTATTTACAAAAATAAAATGATTGATGATGTACGTCACAGACTTTGTAAGGATTGTAACTTTAGGACCGACCTGAAGTTACAGCCTAACAAATCACAAATCAAAAAGAAAAGCGATAAGCAATTACTAATTGATAAAGTGTACAAGGTGAAACATAAATTGTTTATGATTGAAAACAAGTACTGTGAAGCAAAGTTAAAAGGATGTACAGGAATAGCAACAGAAGTACACCACAAAAAAGGTAGAGGGATACACACGAATGACGTGTCAACATGGTGCAGTGTATGCAGAGAATGTCATAACACAATTCACCATGTATCTCCAGAGTTAGCACGAGAATTAAACTTATTAGCATGACTAAGAAAGACGAAATACAAACTGAAGCATTAGATGCAACCAACGGTGTAAAATATGCAGGTGTTGTGCTAGGTACAGGGATGGGTAAAACTTTCTTAGGTATAAAACACATGCTTCGAGGATACACCGACTGTAAAATGTTTTTGGTCGTTGCACCAAAAATAAACATCTTAAAAGGATGGGCCAAAGAGATGCAAGAAAGAGGATACGATTATCTTTTAGAGAACGTACACTTCTGCACTTACCTTTCCCTACACAAACAACAACTAAACCTTTACGATTGTGTGTACTTAGATGAATCACATAACGTAAAAATCAAACACACTAAATGGTTAGAGCTAAACAACTCGTCTGTTCTAGGATTAACAGGAACGCCGCCAAGGTACAAGACAAGTGAGTCAGCAATAGCAGCCAAGAACTTCTTTCCTACTGTATATGAATACACAGTAGATGAAGCGATAGAAGCAGGACTACTAAACAAATACAAAATATACATTCACCAACTAAGCCTTAGCGACAAAAAAACATTTAGAACAAAGTTCGGTGTAACAAGCGAACAAGAAAGTTACAGGAAATGGTGTGTAAAAATAAACAACAACCCTCTCGATCAAATGGCAAAAGTTATGCGAATGAAAACAATGCAGTCGTACAACACAAAGATTGAGTATGCTAAAAAGTTACTAAAACAACAAACCCGAAAAACACTGGTCTTTACAGACTACACAGAACAAGCAGACTTTATATGCACAGAAAGCTACCATTCCAAAAACAAAAAAAGCAAGGAGAACCTTGAACTATTTAAGGAAGGGAAAATAAACAAGCTGTCATCTGTACAGCAAATAGAAGAAGGAGAAAACATTAAAGGTTTAGAAGTAGGAATAATACTACACGCTTACGCTAATGAAAAAAGACTCCCCCAGAAAATAGGAAGGTTCCTTAGATTGAATCCAGAAAATACAGGAGTAATACATCTTCTATGTTACAAAGAAACAATCGACATGACATGGATGAAAGCAGCATTAAAAAACTTTAATAAAGAAAAAATCTTTAAGTATGACACAACAAAAACAACTCATCCTGCATAATGATTCAAAGAACCCTGTAGACTATGTCAGGGCTTGTCTTATAAAATACTGTGAACACGAGTTCATGCAAGCAGAACAGCTTGTAGTGCTTGCACACGGACACAAGACCGCATCAATAAAAGAAGGAAACTTCTTTGAGCTGCACAAAATACAAGAAGAACTAATAAAAAAAGGGCTAACAGTAGAACTAATAGAAAAAACAGAACTATGCAAGTAGAACCATTTAAAGTAATATGTGTAGATGATAAAAATCAACCTCCACAAATAAATGCTGAAAGTAGAGTAGTAGAGGGTGATGAGTACACAGTGGACTCAGTGGAGTTCTTACTATCATCACAAGCACAGGGCTTCACTCTTGTAGAAAAGCCGTTGGGAGAAGAATGCTTTCCGTATTTTTATTGGACCCCCACAAGGTTCAGGTTACTTACTGAGGCAGAATCTCTGCACATGAGTGAATCTATTGCTGATTTAATAAAAAAAGATGATTTCCAGACCGCTTAATAAAACTAAAAGGAAGTTGGATGAGAGTTATGAGAAAGACCTACGTCTGTCTTTGCTTTTGAACATGAATACCAAGCTGTCAAAGATTGCAACTATCTTTAATATGTCGGAACATGAATTAATCAATTGGATCAAGATTAAGCGTAAGTTCCGATTTGAAGATATGAAGGGTACTTTGTATTTTGGTTCAAAGGATAGTCCTTATTATGAGACGGAATTAGACATGATTCATTCGTTGAATGGTCATAACTACACGTATTCAAGCTTATCTCCTTCTGAGAAAGAGATTTGGAACACAACAGAGAATGAGTATAAATCATGGGTTATTGAACGAGAAATACGTTCAGAATTTTGATTTAGTACCTATTGGTGAGATGGTGGTTTCTGAAATGGTTATGGAGTTACATTACTACAAAACTTATTTCAGAAAGTATCATGGCAGAGATAAGTATTATGTCTTAATGAGAAATTTCGTTGCTAAGAAATTACGTCTTGCTGGTTACAGCTTGCAGGAGATAGCTACAGTTTTTGGTTTAGCCAATCACACAACGATAAAAAATGTAATAGAGAATTTCACTCCACCTGCTGATCACAAAGAGTTTTTACTTAAAAACTTTGATCGCTATATAAAAGAGTTCATTTATCCAATTTCAATAAAGCATAGGGATCACCACAAGGACAGGTCTTATAGAGAAGTTAAAATTGAGGGAAACGTAGAAATTATTAAAACAAAAAAAAATAATGCTGAGAAAAAACAAACACAGAAATTTCAATCTAAGAACAAGGGACTCCCTAATGTTATTTAAGACATCTCTTGAAAACAAGGTTAAGAAAACACCTGGATTAAAATCTTATTACTCAAAAGAAATCGATTTAATAAATGGCTAACATGTGTTCCAACTATGTTAGATTTACTGGTGAAAAAGCTAACATAGAAAATCTTTTTTTAGTTTTAAAAGAGATGCTTAAACGATCTGAAGAAACAGGATTTGGTGTAATACCTGTGTTCCAAGAGAAATCGTGGGAAGGTTATTACTTTAACCTTCAGATTATAAATGATGACATTGATGCTGAAGTATCAATTAGTTATGAAACAAAATGGAATCCAATCATAAAAGATTTAACTTGGCTTGCAATTAAAATGGGTGTTTCTTTTGTTTCTGATTCTAGCGAATCAGGCAATGACATTTACATAAGTTATGAGTACGTTCATGAATCAGGAGAGTTATCCTTTAGTGAACTTACAAGTGATGAAATAGATGAGTGTATCTTTTGGCTGACAGAAGATGATGAAATGGTTAAGTCCCGTTATGATACTACGGAGAAAGAAGAAGAAGAGTTTGAACAATTAAATTATTATCTTGATGAAGATTATGAGATGCTTGAAAACATTCTTTCAGAAAAATCAAAGGAACTAATGGATCCTTTTGATTTTAATCAGTAACTTAAAATAAAGTTATGAGTAGAAAATTCAGGATTCCTTTTCTGACAAATAAGATAGTTTTGTTAGTAGAAAACAATCGTTACACTGTTGAAGACGCAAATTTAAAGATAGCTTATTGTGATTTATCTTACATAGACGAGATGCATGAAGAAGCGTTAGAAGTTTTAGAAACTATGACTCCCACTTCATTGAACTCGTTTTTGAAAAAAAATTCTTTTGAGCTTGTTGAATACAAGACGACAGTAGATATGATTGAGAGTATCCTTCAAGGTTATGTAGCAAACAAGTTAAAGCTTGGTATAAATCCTTACATTGAATCGTTCACCATTAAACACATTAACAAATGACAATACCAGAACAAATAGCTGAGCTTAAGTCTAAGCTAACAGGAAATCTTTTTGCTGATGGAGAAACCATGCAGCAAATATATGAGTTAAAGAAGAAACTTAACCCTGAAATTGAAACAAATCCTGAACAGGATGATGAAGATGAAGGGTGCTTATACTGTGGAAGCTAATGAAAAAAACATTCGTAATACGATACGTTAAAAGAAGTGGAAAACTTATTCCTAAAGATAACTTATCCAAGATAAAGCTTAAAGAATACATTAATTCAATAAGTGAAAATGACATCATTGATGTACTGTTTGAAGCTGATGAACCAAACAATACAAAGTCACAGCTGGCAAAGGTTCACGTAATGATTAATGCTATAGCAAGTGAGACAGGTGAAGATGTTAAAAAAACAAAGATTGACGTAAAGGATCAGTGCGGGTTAACTTATTATCAAGATCAGCAAAAGAAGTTCAAATCTTTTGCTGATCTATCAAGAGCTGAGCTTTCCGATGTAATTGAAAAGCTTTATTTAGTTGGAGAATTTGTTGGCATTAACTTTCAGAAGGACTTGTAGGTAGTATTTCCTCATCAGGAATTTCAAACTCTTCATCAACTGTTAAGTTGTTTTCAACAGCAGCTTCCTCAATAGATTTAATCATCATCATGTGATTTCTAATCACATATTCGTCAAGTGTTAATTGACCGTTAGATTGTATTTTTTCAAGACTCACTAAAGGTTCTTTTAAATTTTCAACTAAAACAATAACGGCATCTTTAAGCATCTTATAAAACCCTCCTGAAACCTCAATTGTAATAACAACATCGTCTTTAATAACCGGTAACATAACTTTTTTTCCCATGAACAATACAGATAAAATTAAACAATTAAGTGCGAAGTTAACAATTAAACATGAGCAAAGCACCTGGTCACCATTGCTAACCGATTTCTTTTCATCTATTCAACACGAAATGTTGTTAGACAACTTGCTTACAGATTTAAGCGAAGGAATTAAGTTTGCACCACCATTAAAAGAATGGTATGATGAGTACGACAAGGACATGTCTAAGATAAAATTCATTGCCGTAACAACGGATTACGAAACAAAATTTAAAGAAAACCCGTTTGTTTTTAACCTCGTGTGCGCTCGAACATCAAACCTTAAAACAAACCACATTTCATTTTGGAATCATCTTACCGAAGAAACATTAAGACATGCTTCAGAAAAAATACCTGGAGTAGTTGTTATATTCTTAGGACCAAACACGTACAGGTATGCAAAAGTTCTAAAAGAAGGGACAGCTAAGTCATTTGTACCTGCACCAGATTCTGAATTTTGGTTAACAAAAAAAGGAGTTTCTCTTTACGAAAAGAAACTAAAAAAACAGGCTAGCTTAGATGAAAGTTCTGAATTATTTAACTAAGTTTGTAACCCTCTATGAAAAAAGAACTAAAGCAAAATTCATTACTTTCTCGGTTAAAATACCATAAGATAAACTTATCTGTGTGGTACGTTTTAGTTAAGTTGTACAACGAAGAACCTGTAAAAGAAGAGCTTCTGAAGAAGGTGAACCCTTCCCTTGCGGTAGATGGAAAGCTAACTCAAAAAGGAATCGATGTACTTAAAAGTATTGATGACTTGTTTGCAACAAAAAAGAAACTCAAGTCTGAACAACTTATGGGTGACGATTATCAAAATAAGATTGAAGAATACCTTGACTTGTTTCCAATAAAAAAGTTACCTAATGGTAAGTATGCTAGAGGAGATAAACGAAACGTGGAAGTTAATTTCAGATGGTTTTTTGAGAACTACAACTACAGCTGGGAAGTTATTCTTGAATCAACAAATATGTATGTAAAGGAGTATGCACAAAAGAACTTCTTGTACATGCGAACTGCAAAGTATTTTGTTAGAAAAGATGACGGAACACGTAATGTAAATTCAGACTTAGCAGATTACTGCGACAGGTATGTAGATCACGGATGTTACGTAGAAGAAAAAACATTTAAAACAAAAGTTATTTAATGGATGTAGTAATCTCAAAACCAAAATGGGTCAGTCATGCAATGCACTATAAAGATGCATTGAAGTACATGAAGGGCAAGCAGCAAGGAAATATAACAAGTTACAAGACTCCTTGGCCAAAGTTTAATGACGCAACCATGCAGGGTCTTGAGTTCAATACAATCACATTGATTGGAGGAAGACCTGCATCTGGAAAAACGCTACTGGTAGATCAAATTGTAAGAGAAGGATTTAAGTTGAACCCTGGAATGAATTTAAGAGTTCTCCAATTCCAATTGGAAATGTTTGGTAGAACATCTAAGCTTAGGGAATTTTCAGCAATAACAAGTAAGACTTACAAGGAGCTGTGTTCTTCATCAGATGACTCGTCCGTTATAGATGATAAAACAATTGAGTTGTGTCATAAACACGCGATAGAAGCAGCCAAGTATCCAATTGATGTAGTAGATGATCCGGTATCTGTTGTTGAGTTTAAGAAGACAATAATTTCCTACATGGAAACACATGCTTCAAGCTTAACAAAAGTAGTTAAAGGACACCCTGTAAAAATAAAGCAATACAAAAAAACAGTAGTCACATTAGATCACTCTGTTTTAATTAAGAAAGATAAATCAGAATCAAGTAAGCAAGAAACTCTTGCGAACCTTGGTGAAGCTTGTACAGAATTAAAAAAGAAATACCCTATTGCATTCATACTTCTTACTCAGCTCAATAGAGAGACAGATAGACCTGAGAGAAATGAAGATGGTAAGTATGGGAATTACATTTTAGAATCTGACATATATGGAGGTGACGGTTTGCTGCAACATGCAGACATAGTTATCGGGGTTAATCGTCCAGCAAAAAGATTTATTAAAACGTATGGTCCAGACAACTACATTATTGAAGATGAGAATACATTAGTTTTCCATTGGATAAAATCAAGGAATGGTGAAACGGGAATGAGTTTTTTCAAAGCAGAGTTCCATAAGATGTCTATTGCTGAAATGAATACACCTGGACAAAGTTCAAGTTTTAAACCAACAAGAAAGTAATTAAATGGCAGAAGTTGTATTAACACAAAAACAACAAATGATTGAGCTGAGAGTTCATCATGAAGAATTGTTAGAGAAAATAGGAAAAAAGAATGGAACGTACTTAGCAAAAGCTAAGTTCAGAAATACAGATAAAGGAGAAGACTGCATTTCATTTTGGGAAGCAGAGCTGGAACAGGAGCAAGATTTTTTTATAGAAATTGTGGCACTAATAAATAAAGTGTTTATTCGGTCACAAACAAGAACTCTTTACAAGTGGAAGTACAATCCATTTTACAAGGAAGAATATACAATGCGAGCACCTTATGGGAACATGACTAACAACACATATTTAATTCCTATAGATGAATTGGAAGAAGTAATTGTTCCAAAAAAACAAAGACCGTCAAAAGAAATAACATTTGATTTTGACTTACCAAATCCAGACTTGGATTTACCGTTTGACCAAATGACCATAAGAGATTATGCAGCAATTCATTTAGGGAAAGCAGTAAGTTTTAAGCCATGGTTAAACGAAATTATTAAATCCAAATAAGTATGAGCGAAGATTTTATCCTTCCGACAAAGCCTACTAAGAGTAAGCTTATCAATCCACAAAAACTTTTAATCTTCGGTAAGCCTAAGATTGGAAAAACGACTGTTGTAGCTGCACTTGAAAACTGCTTAGTAATTAACTTTGAAGACAAAGTTCAAACAGCAGACGGAATGATCTTGTATGCACCAGACTACAAATCATTAATGTTAATCTTAGATAAGATTGTTGCTGGAGGGAAACCTTACAAGTACCTTGCTGTAGACACTTTAACAAAGTTAGAAGACCTTTGTATTCACGAAGCAGAAAAGCTGTACATGAAGACTCCAATGGGTAAAGAATGGTACGTTAAAGATGAGCAAGGAGTTGTTAAAAAGACTTGCGGTAAAGCAAAGTATGGTAACATATTGTTCTTACCTAATGGATCGGGTGAAAGGTTGCCCGTACTTATCTAATTGCTGGGATCTCCTAAAGACACATTACTACAAAATAATTTGAAAAAATAAGTTTGAATGTTAAAAAAATGTGTATGTTTGTCGTAGATATAATTAACAAGGTTATGAACGACAACAATGGACAATCAGCAGCCAAGCCTCTAAGCTCAAATGAGTATGAGGAAGGTTCAACGACTATCTCCCGGAAGGAGAGTACAACACATCAAGTGTTGGAAAAGGTAAGCATTAAACATTATAGATTGAACGAGAAAAAATTCTCCTCAGAACAAGGAGTGTATGCAATTTATTGTTTAGAAAATAAAAAAGTTTATGTTGGATCATGTATTAACTTACATGCAAGATTGATAAGACACAAGTCATATTTAAAAAACAAAAGACATCACGCAGTAAAACTTCAAAGAAGTTACGACAAGCACGGAATAGATTCCTTTGTTGTCTATTTAATTGAAGAGTTAAAAGAAAGAAGTCAAATTACAATTGAAGAATCAAAATGGATTAAGAAACTAAATAGTTTTAAAGAAGGATTAAACTCAACAGAAAAAACAATTAACTTAAAACCATTTAAGTTAACGACAGAGCAAATTGAAAAACGAATAGCTCATTCAAGTAAACCTGTTGTGTGTTTAGATCTTAACGGAACATACTTAGTAACATACAAATCTATTTCTGATGCAGCAAGAGCAATAGGAGATCAATCAACAAACATAAGCGGATGTTGTAAAGGAAGATTAAATTACATAAAAGATTTCATCTTTGTGTATGAATCAGAATATGACAAAAATAAAAATTATCAATTAACACCAAGAGAATACAATTTTAGCAATGATCACAAACAAAAAATTTCTAATGCCTTAAAAGGAAGACAACTTTCTGACAAAGCAAAAGAAGCGAATAAGTTAAGATCAAGTAAACAAATAAACAAATACAACGCAATGGGTGAATTAGTTAAAAGATATAAATCAATAACTGAATGTGCTCAAAGTGACTCGTTTGATAACAGAACCCTGGTAAAGTACATTAAAAATAATAATCCATTAGGGGGGTTTCTGTATAGGTTTAATGAAGATATAGTCTAGCCTGTGGCGAAAGTTACAGAACAAGCGTACCAATATTTGCGCCAAGCTTTTAAGAAAGTAATCTTGAAGTTGGAATCATGTGCAGAAAACATTATCTACATTGCTCACGTTAAGGAAACAAACATCCTTAAAGATGGTGCAGAATTTACTTCTAATGACATCAACTTAGTTGGTAAAAACAAGCAAGCTATTTCAGCTGATGCACACGCAATAGGTTACATGACACGTATAGCAAATAAAAACTATTTGTGTTTCCAACCAAGTGACGATGTGCTTGCAGGCTGTAAGATTGACAGGCTTGAGGGAAGAAACATATTGATAAGTGAGTATGATGAACAAGGAAAATTTGTTTCTCACTGGAATGAAGTTTATATTTAAGCTAACTTTGTATTCCGAATTAAAATTAAATAAATAAAAACAACAAGTAAAAAAAAGTAAAATGGCAGGATTAGATTTATCAGGAATGAAGAAAACAGGGTTTGTATCGAAAGAGTTCAAACCAGGAAACGTAACAGCAAGAATCGTTGATGTTAAGTTTGAGAAGAAAGAAACACCTTTAAACAAAAAGGGTTTAGATGAGTATGAGTTATCATTCTACTTAGAAACACCGCCTCTTGCTGACGGGTTCGTTGGGTTTGACAAAGTGTTTGGTGATCCATCACAAGGACAATACACAGGACAAGTGAGATGGGTTAAAACAAGTGACTGGCCAATTAAACATGAAGAGTTTGTAAGCAAGAAAGGTGAGAACATTACACGAAGTGTAGCTGTTCAAGTTGCTGAAACTTTAGAAACATTATCTGCTCTTTATGGTAAACCAAATTGGTTGCATGAAACAGCAGCAAAAGTTTCGAAAGTTGAGGACTTAGTTAAGTTTTTCGTGCAATCAAAAATGTACAAAGATGTATACTTAGACTGGTTGATTGCTGGACAAGAAGACATGAACGCAAAAGGATACAAAGTGTACTACTGTTACTTCCCAACATACAAAATGAAAGTAGATTCTTTTGTAAACTTGAAAGGTAAAGAAGTAGATACTTTTAATTCAAGCATTCACATTGTTAAAAGCAAACGTATGACTGAAGCAAGTGAAAGCTTGAACAATGACAACGACGAGCCAGAAACAACAGCAGAAAACCCATTTGAAACATCAGATGATGATGACGATGAGTTGTTTGACATGGAAGATTAATTTATTTTATTAGTAACAAGGGCTGATGTTTGTCATCAGCCCTTTTTTATTTAAACAAATGCTTGCAGTAAAAAATTACAGTAGTGAAAATTTCCCAATAGATAGCGGTTTAGTTTTTGAAAAGGTTTTAAATTTAGACGAACCTTTAACAGGGCAGTCTGTAAAAATAAATTCAATCTTTAATCCCGGAGATAAAACACCGTCAATGATTTTGTTTTATTCAGAGCAAGGGTTTTACAGGTTCAAAGATTTTTCTACAGGAAAGTATGGAGATGTTTCGGACATAGTAATGTATCTATACAAAATAGATTCAAGACAAGACGCATTTGTTAAAATTTTAGAAATCTTTGATAAGACTGATTATGTTCCTGTTAACTTATCAAGTGCAGGTTATGTAAAAATCGTAAAAGAAATAAGCAAATACAAAACAAGAAGATGGTTAAAGTACGACGAACTTTTTTGGAAAGAATTTTACATAGGAGGACCTTTCTTAAAAGAATATCGAATCTTACCTATTGATTCATTTACAATAACAGCAACAGAAAATACAAAAGTAACACACATGGATTTCAATCCTGCTGTAGCATACGGATACTTCAACAAAAAAAACGAACTGTGTAAAATCTACACTCCGTTGAATAAGAAAATGAAGTTCTTGAAAGTTAACAATATGATCCAGGGACATGAACAATTAAAATACAACACCAAGTGTTTAATCATTGGATCTTCTTTAAAAGACATTGGCGCATTTAAGTCTATGAAGTTTAAAGAATTTGAATTGGTAGCCCCAGACAGTGAAAATGTTGACATACCAAGAGAAATAATTGAAGAGTACAAAAGCAAATACACCTACATCTTTTCAATGTTTGACAATGACATTGAAGGAATGAAGGCAATGAAGCATTACAAAAAAGAATACGGCATTCCTTATATTTATTTCACAGTAGAAAAAGATGTAGCAGAATGTGTAAAACAACATGGTCCGGAAAGCTCTCGTGTTTTTTTCAAACCAATTTTAAGAGATGCAATTAGAAAAGAAAATATTAGACTTAATAACAAACAGTGATCCCGAAGTATCAGAGCTTGGATACAACATGCTAACAGCAAGACTTGACACAACAAACGTCATATATTGGCACTACAAACTTAAAAAATTAAGAAAAGAAAAAGACTTTAAAGTTAACACTGGTCCAAAAGCTAAAGACCTAATACATAAGTCTCATTCGCTAGTTGGAGTAAATCTAATGGATGATGGAGAAGCTGCAGGAATAGTAGCGTTCATAAAAAAACACATCGATTACATATCAAATGATTCCATCAACGCATACTTTGAAAACCTAAACACAACAATGTTCTGGAACCTAACGGTAAACTCAAACAAAACCGTTGACGAAATACACGAGTTCAAGAAACAAATTAAAGCTTTAAACAATGAGCATAAACCTTCAGAATGAGTTAGCCTCAACCTGTAAAAATATAATGATTGAACAACCCTACTACGGACTACTACTTTTGAATTTACAAAAAGAGTTTACCTCAGTAGGAATCAAAACAGCAGGTGTAGGATTACAAGGTATTAATTACAAACTTCTTATCAACCCAG
>Ga0209702_10005081_pt1 | contig 18335 bp, 20 predicted proteins | sample FRY01_FD_187210 | JGI IMG/M metagenome (GOLD analysis project Ga0209702, IMG submission 187210) | Freshwater microbial communities from Lake Fryxell liftoff mats and glacier meltwater in Antarctica - FRY-01 (SPAdes) (version 2) | ecosystem: Environmental > Aquatic > Freshwater > Ice > Glacier...
ATGAAGGTTGAAGCAGTTATCGATTTGATCCACGAGAAGCGCAGTGAATACGCACTCAATAACGATGGCTTTGTAGAATATTTAAAGAAATGGGAAGGGCGGGGTGCTAAAGTTGAACAACCGTAGTCAATGGTGCAAACAGTTGGATTTAATTCAACTGTTTGAGCTACAGCAAAAACCCGCAGAGCAATCTGTGGGTATTTGCTTTTACAAACAAAACAGCCCCAAGCGACTAATCCTGGGGCCATTAAGTGTGCGTACTGCCGGCGGGATTCGAACCCGCGACCTACCTCTTAGTCATAGAGGCGCTCTATCCGCTGAGCTACGGCAGTACACCCGCGCAATGTAACTAATTAAAAACTTCCAACAACGACACGAAATAAAGATGTGGAATTTCAATCATTTCAATTCGATGTGGAGAACTGCTAAAGTATTACCACTTAGTCATAGGGGCGCTCCTCGCGAGCGACAGCAGAAAACCCGCAGAGCAATCTGCGGGTTTTCGATTGAACAATGTTGCCAACCGCGTCGTTCTTCGCACCTAAGTAGTTTTAGCATCTTTAATGGTGCAATCAGTGATAGTCTGTTTAAAGCATCGTTAGTGCTCGAAAAATATCTATCCATTGAACTAAAGAAAAGGCTCCACGTAATTAAACGTGGAGCCAAATCTTTGACGCCTGCCCCTGGTGGGAATCGAACCCACTTCCCCGGTTACGTCAGTATCGTGCTCTATCCAATGAGCTACAGGGGTAGTGAGTGGAACTTATAGTTAGAAACTTCTTCCAACAAAATTCCAATGCTAGATTGTGAATAACTTTTCACCTGCTACTCTTTGCCTAACGTCAGTGTCGTGCGCTCCATAAGAGCTACGGCGAAAACCCCGTCTACATAGGCGGGGTTTTCGATTTCTCTCTCGCAATGTCACACCCCCCTGCTAATCTTTAACTAGCTCAAGAAGTAAGTCATAAGCCCTCCGGCTGACTTGCTGCCAACCGCGTCGCTCTTCGCACACGGTGGTTCTGGAGGAAGAGCTGCTCGGATTACATATTGTGATCCGAGAAGAGCGAGAGGAATGACCGTGAAAAAAACTAAAGAAAAATCAGAAAATAAGAGATCACTTCATCTCATTCATAGCCCTGAGCATGCGGGGTGGATTTTTGATGCCGACCATCCAACACAGGGGCGGCGATATATCAATGCCTATGAGAAATTATTATCACTAGCCAAAAGGTGCGATGTGGAGATCGTTGAGGTAAGGCCGCGTATTGCAACAGAACCTGAACTTCAACGAGTGCATTCACAGGCCTATCTGGATTCAGTTCTAAATGAAGCACTCTCCAGCGAATGGGATGGTATGCGCCCCGATATGGCCCACCTTGCATCACTCTTTGCGGGTGGGACTCTCGTAGCGTTGGATTTACTAGTAACGGGGGCTGCAAAAACTGCCATCCACTTCCCCGGTGCTAAGCACCATGCACAAAGAGAATGGTCATCAGGATTTTGTATCTTCAATGATTTTGCAATCGCTACCGATATTGCAACGAAAGATCACGGGCTACGAGTTGCTATTTTAGATATTGATGGACACCACGGAGATGGGAATGAAAACTTAACTAGAGATAACCCGATGGTGATGACTTTTTCGATTCACCACTATGGAATATTTCCCGGTACTGGTGAATCCGATGAGGCGGAATTTGGCGTGTATAACGAGGCGCTACAAGATGGTGATGGTGATGAAAAGTTAATGATGGGCGTGGATCGCTTTATTGAATTGGCTAAGAAATTTCAGGCTGACATGATCTTTATCGCCTGCGGGGCCGATGGGCATGAAGAAGATCCGTTAACTTGGCTTGCATATTCCGTCGAAGGAATTGTTGCGGTCTGTGCGAAGGTGCGCGAATCTTTTTCTACAACACCGATATTGATGGGTGGCGCCGGTGGGTATCTTCCCGATACGCGAACGCCAGAGGTGTGGGCCAATGCGGCGTTAGCGATTGCTAGTGAAAGGAGAAAAATGAGAGAAATGGATGAATTAGTTGAAAAGGGTGTGTCCTACCCTGGTACTGCTGGGAGGCCCGTATCTAAAGAGATCAGTGATGCTTGGGAAGTAACCGGTAAAAAGAGAGACAGAAAAGCGAGAGGAAGAACAAATGGAAGCGAATGAAAAAAAATACTTCGAAATTCCAGCTAATTTCTATGACCTAACTCCAGAGAAGCAAAGTGCCTTCATTGATTTAATATGGGAAAGCATGCGAGATCAATTGATACTTCAAGAGAATAAGAGTGCGACCAAAACCGGTGACAACGCAGTGCTCATTAGAGGGGCATCTCTAATCGGAGTATCAACTGGCATAAGTAGCGTGAACGCAGCTCTTACGCTTTTACAAGAGCGGCAGAAGAAGGGAAAGTTGCACTGCCATCACAATTGGTGCGGCCAATGCAAAAAAGATCCAAAGGCCGAAAGCGGCAATCTAATAGGACACATCTTCAAAATCACGCTCCCTGCCATTTTGGAACTTTCCAAAGAGATTGCTTTTACTTGGCAATGGCGCTGGCCAAAGGGCGATTGGGCTCTTTCACACGGTAGCGCTGAAGCGGATTTTAAGAGATTGGTCGATATTAAATCACGTCCGAATTGTCTTATTCAAGTAATTACCGAAAAATATGAAAGTCCAAAATAGGATTTAACGCATCGCCATCGGAAATTATTTGGTATTACGACTCGGCCTTTGAACTCCTCTCGAACGCCAAGGTGAGTCATGTCAGAGCCTTGCGTTGACTCATAGTTAGCTCCATAGAACAGGCATAACTAGAACTAGTCACCAAAGAGCGACCCCACGCCGCTAGGCGGAGGTTTTTAAATGAGGCAACGTATCCAGCTATGCGGAGGTTTCCTATGAGTCAACTCGGATTATTGCTTTTAGTAAGATGTTATGTATAATCTTACTAAACGAAAGAGGGTTATCATGAGTATTGATGTGTTCTTAGCAAGTGAGCTGTCTACTCGTAGACGTGACTTTATAGATGCTGGTCGTGCCGGTGAGGCGGTCATGCGTGATGCTGATGGGACGCTCTTAATCCTCACCCCGTTTCGAGATTTTCAAACGACCAAGGAAATCATAAAGACGACTTTTGAACTCATGCGAACCGAGGCATCTTTTGAGCGGCAAGATGTCAGGCCTTCGGACATCCCATTCTCATGGTTGACTGAATTTGATCATGAAGATAGATCTGAGTTTTTCAGCGAAATGCGTGATGCGCTAAGTACAGCCGAATCAACGCATGACTTTTCAGGCGTCAAAAAATGCCTTGATGCTTGGAAGCTCACCTCCCACGCACTCAGTGACGCGACTCGACGAGTGATCTTGACTGGAGATGGAGAGGGTGAATATTTTGAAATTGGCCGCCCCGAACCACTGCCATCTGAATCTGTATAACCTTGATCAGCGGTGAAAAAAGAAGAACAAAAGCTTACAAGCCCTATATCCCGGCCATTAGGCCAGGCGGTAGCCCTAGTGAGAAACCCGTGTTTAGAGTATTGGTCCATCATCAATACAAAGAGATTTGGGAGGGATTGGTCTCACGCGTTGGCTTGGGGAACGCTCAGCAATTTTGGGACCATGTTGCAATGACACCTGGGATGCAACCCAAAATTGGATCATCAGTAATCATGAAAGGCAAACACAATAAAGGGAAATGGCCCGGATACTCCAAAACAATACATTACGAGATAAGCGGTGCTGGGCGCATTGACTATCAATTTAACCCTTCGTCTGAAGAGGGTGCTCTTAAGGATCCGCATGGAGTCGTAAAAATCTTAACAATGGATCTCTCTAGCCATTAGTAATAATTGACAATCAAAAACTCAAAATGAGCATAATTCCGGATGACCAACGAACCAGAAGTTCTCGCTCGAAGCTAATCTTCACTCCAAAACGGAGTCTTACTACAATCGGTTATTTTCTTACAAAACGCATTCAAACCGACTGCAACGTTTACGTAGTCATCGGTAAGCGAGCTCATAGCTGTACCAATGACATTTCCTTCATTATCTACCACGGGGCCACCGCTGCTACCACCCGCGATTGCAGCTGACATGAAAACTTTATTTGTTTCTTCATCAAAAGTTACAACATTTCCAAAAGATACTGCTTGAGGCAACCCCAATGGATATCCCGTGACTAAAACCCAAAAACCATTGCCTGGAAAATAGTGTGTAAGTCCTAACGGTGGTTGCTTGATGGAAACACCAAGAACGGCAAGATCAACTTTTTTATCGGAGATCAATAGCTCCGCTGGATATTCTTTGCCATCCATCCATGTTGTTAATTTTCCAATCTTTATGCACTCATCTACGACATGGTGGTTGGTAATAAGGAGAGTTTTAAATTTATTTGCTACTGCTTCAATGGCTGGATCCTGCAATGGAAAAAGATCAGTTTTGTCGATAACCCAACCGCTTCCTTGGGTTCCATCCTTTTTTGTGACATCACAGTAAATTGGAAATGTGGATTCGAAAGTTTTATTCACAACTTTATAAATAGCATATGGCGGTACATACCCGTCTTCTGTTGGATCTGAATTCAAGTAATGAAAAAAGGGCCCTGCGGCCATTGCGATGGCAGTAATCCCAATCAATACTGATACCACCGAGGTAATCGAGACCCAATTTCGACGAAGAAAGGACTTCCTGCGGCCCAAATCAACAACTATCTCAGTAGTTAGATTTTCGTTCGCCTCGTTGGTTTCTGCCATGTGCCCAATATATTAATCAGGACTGACAACACAAGTGCTTCCGCATTCGCTCGATTGTTGAGTTCTAGCCAGATTTCCAGAGACAGGGAGCTAACATTTGTCAGCACTCGGGTATATCTTCATTGCCATAGTCCACAAAGGGAGATAGCTATGACCAGCCAAGAAGTGTTACTAGTAATGGGCCTCATCATCGCAGCGCTGGTCATCAAAATTTGGATAGATCGTATCAAGAGGTCTCCGCAAATGATTGAGAAAGAGTTACAAGAGATTGTCGCCGAAGGCCGGCACACGAAAGAAATGGGCAATGAGATTCTTGCCTACTTTTTAGAAATTGCAGATTCTCTCGAAGCTGGCGAAGAGACTTATCAAGATAGCCAACTAAAAACCGCACAACACCTGATCGATACTTTTGGTCCCAATCCCATGTATTACGCGACCATGATTGCAGGAAACTTAGCCCGAGCAATCGCGCTGGAAATTAATGGAATTTCTACAAATATCTTCTCTGAGATTAAAGCACCAGCAACAGCTCGGATTGTTATTGAAAAAACGGCAATAATCTAATTACCTGTTCTTAAGCACCGTTTTTGATACGACTCCAACCGAGTCTGATTAATACTAAATAGATTTTTTACCGAAGAAGCCAAACTTGCGTTTAGTCGGCTTGGGTTCGGCTACGCCGATTTCATTCTGTGCAAGAAATTTAACCTTGCAGCCAACTGCGCAAAAGTAATGCATCTTTCCATTGACTTCTGCTTTAGCTGCTTCTTGACCTATCGTGACTTCCATATTACATATTGGGTCGATCGCTATTTCGCTCATAGAAGGAACTTATCAGCAAGAGGTGAGTGACTCCACGGTTCAAAAGACCGCTTGGCATCGCTAACTTTTCTGCGATACTGGCTCCATGGTCGATCGAAATGTCATAGGAGGAGAATTGCAGCCTTGCGGTACTGACCCCATGACGGGGTTCTATCGCGACGGGTGTTGCAAGAGCGGAGCCGAAGACCATGGAAGCCACACCATCTGCGCGGTGGTCACTGCCGAGTTTCTCGAGCATCAATTCTCCATCGGCAACGATCTGAGTACTCCGATGCCACAATACGGTTTTCCAGGTCTTGTGGCGGGCGATCGGTGGTGCGTTACCGCAGCAAATTGGCTCCGTTCTCATCGCGATGGGGCGGCGGCCTTTGTGGTCTTAGCTTCGACGCACGAGCGCGCCCTTGAAATAGTTCCGCTGGAAATCCTGCGCAAACATGCCGTAGATGTTCCAACTGGACCAGGCGATCTGCAAGATTAGTCAGCGCCGACGGAGATCCAGACCGAACAAGATGCTTTCGTTGACGCGCTTTATGCGCAGATGATCGGTCCCCTTGCAGTATGAATGAGTACATGGGTTCGAGTTGTTGACAAAAATTTTTAAATATGATAAAGTACTCACATTAAGTCATTAATTCTCTCGCTTTAAAATCCAAAACTAAGAAATCATGCGCTCTATTCACTCCGTGGGTAGGGCGTTTTGCTATATCTCTTCATTTAGTATCCCCAAATGCATTCAAATCTCAGCTGAAAAATTATTGAGCGGTCCATCCGCCATCTACTGGAATCGATGCACCGGTGATGTTATGCGCGGCTTTAGAAGATAAGAAAACTGCAATCGCTCCAATTTCTGCAGGAAAAGACATACGTTGCGAAGGCTGTTTTTCAGATAATAGCTCTGCAATTCCTGCCGCACGATCTCCGTTGTGTGCATCAACCTTTCTTTGAATTTGAGGTTCGCTCAACGCAGTTTCTACCCAACCTGGACAGATCGCATTGATAGTTACGCCACCGGTCTCTGCGCTTCCAATCTGAGCACATTCAAGAGCTGCAACTTTTGTTAAACCAATAACGCCATGCTTTGCAGATACATATGGAGCTTTAGCCATAGATGCAACCAGACCATGAACAGATGAAATATTTATTACTCGACCATATCCGCGCTCTTTCATTTGTGGCAAGAGAAGGTGCATTGTGTCGAAATAGGAGGTTAAATTAATTGCAATGATGTCATCCCACTTTTCGCGAGACATATCTTCAATAGTTGAAACGTGTTGAATACCTGCGTTGTTACATAAAATATCTACCGCTCCCCCGACAAGAATCTTTGCGATTAGATCTTCAGTTGCCTTATGGTCACGAAGATCGGAGACATAAGATTCAACTTTTGCAGCCCCTGCTTGCAATACCGCCTTTTCTGCTTTGGCAATAGTTGCCGCATCGGCTAATCCGTGAAGAACTATTGCTGCCCCTTCTGCGGCAAGAGCCGTGGCAATGCCAAGGCCAATTCCTTGGAAAGATCCAGTTAAGAAAGCTCGTTTTCCTTTTAGGCTCATGATCGATCTCCATAAATAATGGGCAGTGACATAGGGCTAGTCTGCCGCTCCATGTAGCTAAAACCAACCGTCTGCAGGTAAATCTCAAAAAAGTAATTAAAAAGAGACCACTATAGCTATGTGATTCATGGCTCTAGCCTTTATATTAGGGTTCAAGATGGCGTTATCTCATAAGCAAACATGAATCAAAGACTCTGGCAGCCCGCTTTAAATGGTAAGAGCGCCATTGAAAAGTTGCAATCAAAGCATGGTTTTGACTCATATTCCGAGCTTCATGGATGGAGCATAAAAAATCCAGGAGAGTTCTGGGCACAAGCTTGGGATGACTGTGAAGTTATTGGAGTTAAAGGCGGGCAGTTTTATAAACAAGGCCCAGATTTTATTTCCAGTAAGTTTTTTCCTGATGGAAAGTTAAATGTTGCCGAAAACCTATTATCTAAAGGTGAGAATAAAACCGTTGCGATAGTTTCAATTCTTGAAGATGGCACACGTTCAGAAATTACCTGGGAAGAATTACGCTTAAAGGTTGCCGCAACGGCTGCGGCGATGCGCTCTGAAGGTGTAGTTGCCGGTGATCGGGTAGTTACCTGGTCGCCAAACATCACTGAAACGATTATTTATGCGCTCGGTGCGCTGAGCATTGGCGGCGTTGTCTCGACCGCTTCACCAGATTTTGCCCCAGGCGCCGTTGCAGATCGCTTTGGACAGATAGAGCCAAAGTTACTGCTTGCTGCAGATGGCTATCGATACAACGGTAAGTACTTTGATTGCAGTGAAAAGTCAGAAGAGATTGAAAAACTTTTGCCCACCTTGGTTAAAACAATTCGCGTCAGTGAGTTCGATTCCTGGATTAAACCCTTTCTGGGCACCCCTTCCTACTTTGAACAATTTGCCTTTGATCACCCTGGTTTTGTGCTTTTTTCCTCAGGAACAACGGGAAAACCAAAATGCATCACACATAGTGGTGGTGGAACCATGCTTAAAGTTCAAGCTGAAATGCTCTATCAATTTAATATAGTTAAAGGCAACAAGGTTTTCTTTTTCACCACATGTGGCTGGATGATGTGGAACTGGCTAACAATGGCTTTAGCTCGTGGCGCCACAATTATCCTCTTTGATGGCGCACCCATGAATCCAACATTTACCCGGCTTTTTGATATTGCTCAAAATGAAAAGTTGGATTTCTTTGGCGTGTCAGCAAAGTTCATTGACTCGGTACATAAGGAGGGTTTAACCCCAGTAAAGAGCCATGATCTCTCTAGTGTGAAAACAATCGTCTCCACTGGTTCAGTTCTATCCCCCGAGGGTTTTGATTATGTTTACGCATCAATCAAAGCCGATGTGCACTTAGCGTCAATGTCAGGCGGTACAGATATCTTTGGGTGTTTTTTAGCCGGAGTTCCCACACAGCCGGTCTATCGAGGCGAGCTACAAGGAGCATGCCTTGGCATGGCTACAGATATTTTTAGCGCCCAAGGCAAGAGCGCAGCTTTTGATGAAAAAGGGGAACTAGTCTGCACGGTTCCATTTCCATCAAAGCCGTTAGGTTTTTGGGGTGATGTAGAGAATAAAAAATACAAAGCCGCCTACTTTGAGGGCTTTGCCGGTGTTTGGACACATGGAGATTTTGCTTCAAAGTCGGCAACAGGTGGATTTACTTTGTATGGCAGAAGTGATGCAACGCTAAATTCAAAAGGTGTGCGCATTGGTACCGCTGAAATTTATCGAGTGGTTGAAACTTTCGAGCAAGTGCAGGAAGCAATGGCGGTCTCGCAAGATTGGGGCAATGACACTCGAGTAATTTTGTTTGTGGTTGTGAAAGCAGGTCAAGTGTTCAATGAAGTGGTAGAGAAAGAAATCAAAACTGCACTTCGCACTCAAGCTAGCCCTAGACATGTTCCAAATCTGATTATTGTGGCACCTGAGCTTCCACGTACTAAGTCCAATAAGTTGGTTGAACTTGCTGTCACAGATGTTATTAATGGCCGTGATGTACGCAATCGGGATGCGCTAGCCAACCCAGATTCATTGGATTGGTTCAAAGATTTGCCCGCTTTAAATAAAAAGTAATATGAAGTTAGTAGGAAAGTAACGGGAAGCGTTGCAAACCGTCAGTACCCGATATGTAGAGACCCTGTACTAATCAGATGACGAGGGTGAGGGGCTTCCTAATCAGATCCGCGCGCGCTTCCTCTCCAAGGCCGCCCCAAATTCCATAGAGTTCAGGAACTGCTAAGGCGTGCGAACGACATTCGACAAGCACCGGACAAGTGGCGCAAACTGCTTTGGCCGCGGAATCGCGCCTACGTCGACCCGGACCTCGCTCGCCATCGGAGTGAAAGAACATATCGGATGGAAGCCCACGGCATGCGCCTTCCGATTGCCAATCCCAACTCTCGATCTTTGGCTTAAGGGAGCTTGATACTCTTGGCATTGGAAAACCTCACCCCCCCCCTAGAATGCACAGAATCAACTGCTTTTACGTGGAACGCTACTTGATTTACACAATATAAGTGTATCGTAATTCCCCCATTTACACCAAGTGTTTATCACCACACCCCTCGCATTGATCACCGGAAAGCTAAGCCGACAATGACGGAAGAGACGATGGCGATGCTCACAGCGTGGCGCGTCGAAGGATCAGTATGGAATTGCAACGCTGAGGCACCTGTGCCAACCAGAAATAAAATGTACAAAATCCACTTAATTCTGTACATTTGTCATATGAGCGAAATGAGTATCACCAACGCGCGCGCAGAATTTCCTACCGCCATAGCCAAGGCAAAGAAGAGCCCGGTTCATATTCTTAAACATGGCAAACCTGTCGCGGTCCTTATTGGCAACTCACTCTACGAAAAGATGCTAGGTGCCATGGAAGAACTCGATGACATTGCCACCTTCGATCGCGCTATCAAAGATAAATCAAAGAACATTCCTTGGGAGAGTATCAAAAAAGAACTTGGACTTTCTTGAGCCGCTATCGCGTCGAATTTAAGCCTGCTGCTCGAAAATCACTTCTCAGCCTTACCAAAAGTGATCGACTCAAAATAGCCGCTGCCATCGAACTGCTCGCCGAAAATCCTTTACCGCCGAAATCACTCAAACTAACTAACCGTGGCGGCTATCGTGTGCGCATTGGTAAATTTCGAATCATCTATTCCTTTAACGCACATAAACTCATAATTCTGATTATCGATATCGGTCATCGCAAGAATATTTACACCAGATAACTCCAAGAAAGAGCCTATCTACTCGCGCTCAGCCATCTCCTTTAACCGCACCAAGGTACGAGCCATAGCAATAGGCCCCCACTGCAATACACGATTGAACTTCAACCAAATTCGCGGCCGCGCCATGCGACCATCCATCCATTGCGTCACCTGTGTCGTGTTGGCATCGATAGCGCTAAATTCATAGCGCCAGCGATTCTTCAGCAGATGCGACCACGCAATAAGTTCATTCTCTTTATATTCAACAACGGTATTTGCAATGCGATAGCCAATCTTCCAGCGCATATTCATCGCAAATTTCGAGCCCAGCACTAACTTTTCTGGCCCCTTAATCGCACCGCGCAACATCCCCGAACCATCGATCTCTTGCTGCTTATAAGGATTTGCAACGATGTCGAATATCTTTTTAGCCGGCGCGTTAATTACAATGCGCGCACCAACCAAATATGTCTCGCCAGTACTTAGAATCTCTGCCCGCACTTTTTCCATGACGTGAGTTTAGACTGAAAAATAGGCGAATGAAAGGCTCTGCTAATCTTTTCGCAAAGGTCAGCGCTCGGGTATATCTTCAATCTTGTCCTTTATCCTCTATTAATATCTAGTTAGTATTAGTTCAGATAACTTAAATCTCCCGAGAGGCAAAAATGTCAGATCTTCGAGTAGTTGTAGTTGGCACGGGCGCAATGGGTAGCGACCACATTTCACGTATCAACAATCGAATTTCTGGCGCACAAGTTACGGCGATAGTTGAAACAAATGAGGCAAATGCCAAAGCGGCTTTGATTCATGCACCAAATGCGAAACTTTATCGAGATATCGAATCCGCCCTAGCGTCAGGAGAAGTTGATGCTACTTTAATCGCTACCCCCGGCGCATTCCATGAGGCGGCGCTATTACCGCTAATTGCATCCGGAATTCCAGTGCTCTGTGAAAAGCCAATGACACCCGACATTGCATCGGCCCTGCGAGTTGTGGCAGCAGAGGTAGCTAGCGGGAAGAAAGTTATTCAAGTTGGCTTCATGCGACGTTTTGATGAGGGATATCTTCAATTACGCGCGCAAATTGCTGGTGGAAAATTGGGAGAATTATTAGCGTTGCACTGTGCGCATAGAAATCCTTCGGTTCCCAAGTGGTATGAAAATGCAATGTTGATCGCAGACTCAGTCTCACATGAAATTGATATTGTGCGATTTTTGACTGATTCTCCAATAGTGGCAGTCGAAGTTAAGTATTTAAAACGGAATAATCTAGCTCCAGAGAGATTAAATGAACCTATCTTGGTCTTGCTCGAAACTGCCAGTGGAATTATCGCCACAGTAGAGATGAACGTATCAGTTCAGTTTGGATATCAAGTTATAACCGAAGCCGTCTTCCAAAAAGGCGTTTGCGAAATTGGTCGAAGTTCCGGCATGCTGACATACGAGGCTGGTCGAACTAGTAGCGCCGAGCACCTTTCATACTTAACCAGATTTGCCAGAGCTTATGACGATGAGATTCAATCTTGGGTAAACGCTGCACGGCTCGGGAAAATTGGTGGGCCAAACGCTTGGGATGGCTACATGTCGGTTGCAGTAGTTGATGCGGGGTTGAAAGCAATGGCCAGTGGGGAAAGAACGGCAGCAACATACGCTGCTAAGCCAGATCTATATAACTAGTTTTTGGACAATTTCAAAGAGATAACTTTCTCGGAGTCAAATTTCACAGTTGCAGCATTGGCAGATTCTTGGTGGCAAGCCCGTTCTTAGTTTTGGCTTTCATGGATTTTTTGTGTCGCTAGAAAGTTTATGTTTCGCGTTGGATCTGTCTAAGATATTTGTAAAGATTCTTACCGCTAGTGAATTTCTGTGTGATGCAATCCAACGATAGCCAAATCTGCCAGCTCTTCCGGATCGAACTATGAGCCACGATAGAAAAGTATTGCCGCGTTTATTTAACAAAAGCGCAATAGCGCAGGAGCCGCAATAGGTTGTGTCGCCACAGAGCGCCAAAACCTCAGCAGAGCATTGCTCACGGGTTAATCCGTATGAGTTCAGATCTGTGCTCTGAAAGGGTAGCGCGGTTATAGACATCTTTTGCTGGAGCCATTGGAGGCTTGACCTACAGAATCTGCACTCACCGTCATAGATTACGACGATATCTTGGCGCATGTGCACAGTTCAAAATTAAAGTTAAATAATTAAATAATAGCTAGGAGCCCGGCGGTGCAGAATTTGATGGTAATTGAAATCTCAACTTCTGCATCGCTGCCGGCTTCGATTCGTTTGGTGGCGCAATCGGTTGCGCTCTGCAAGAGGCTAAGTGCTTGCGCAATATCGGTAATTCCAATCTCGGCAATAGCGCTATGCAACGGTGCCAATAGCGCTCGGTGAGCTGCGCCAATAGCTGCCGAACGCTCGCGCGGAAGATCCACTGCATTAAGGGCTTTTGCTAGCAAGTGTCGTCCATCTGCAATATAGGTAAGCGATGACGTAATCCAACCTTGGATAGCAGCCAATGGATCGCTGGCGCTACGAGTTGATTTCTCCATAATAAGTGCAAAAGTTTCTAACTCATCAATAATTAAATCTGCCACCAGATCGGCAGAACTTGCAAAATATTCATAGACCGCGGTGCGAGATAAACCTGCGCGTGAAGCCACCGCTGCTACGGTTATAAAATCACCGCCCGATTCCAAAGCAATTGCAGCAGCAGCTTCGATGAGTTGGCTCCTGCGCCAATCACGGTGCTCTGATAGTGAGGGTGCTTGGATACGCGGCATTCTTCTATTATTGCACGCACCTGCGAAAAAGGCAGAAGTAGCGCCCTTAGTTGCGCTTTGCCAAGAGCGTGGGGAATTTTGGCAATTACAGGGAGGCCAGCATTGCCTTCATTTGGGTAATCTCGGCGCTCTGTGAATTCACAATTGCGTCGTGAAGCGCTTTGATTTCAGGATTACTCGATTTTTCAACCATCTTGGCCATTTGTATCGCTCCTTCGTGGTGAGCGATCATGCCTTGCAAGAATAATTTGTCAAAGGTTTTACCCTTAGCGCTTTTGAGAACGTTAATTTCATCATCGGAAAGCATGCCATCCATGCCCGTGCCATGGCCCATTACATACTCGGCGCCTACGTCATCAAGCCAAGATTTCATCAAAACAATTTCGGGAGATTGCGCTGCCTTAATCTGGGCAGCAAGGGTTAATACCTCTTTAGTAGTGGAATTTTTAAGGGCCAACTCAGACATAGTCACAGCTTGTTCGTGATGAGCAATCATCATCTGAGAAAACATAATCTCTGAAGAATTCATTGAAGCGCTGGAGGATTGATTTCCCGTCATACCACCCATATCGTGTAAGCCCATCTCAGAATCTGAGCTACGAAATAGAAATATTCCGAGTAGAACCAATAGAACTGCAATTATACCAAGTAACAAGCCAGTCTTCTTATCAATGTTGATTTGTATTTTTTTCTCCTCTGAGATGGTGGCTAAATTATAGTAGAATTGAGAGCCACGCTCGCTACTACTTTTTTTTCAACGGGTGCTACCATTGCAATCGAAGGAGGCCGATATGGATTTATGGATGTGGGTTGCGGTCTTTGGCATATTTGCAGTCGCGGAAATCCTCACAGTTAATTTTGTCTTTCTATCACTTGCTATTGCAGCGCTAGCCGGTGTGGTTGTAAATCTTGCGGGAGGCAACGCTGCTACCCAATGGGGAGTAGCCGCACTCCTATCAGTAATAAGCCTCCGCTTCATCCGCCCTTCTGCGCTCAAATATCTATACAAGAAAAGCGAATCACCAAGATCGTGGATTGAAAGTTTGGTAGGCATGGAGGCAACCGCTCTTACCGACATTACAGATGAGAGCGGTCAGGTTCGGGTTCACAATGAAGTCTGGACCGCATATTCCACGCATAACACCCCACTAATTCCAGCTGGTTCGCAGGTTCAGGTCGAAGCTATTAATGGCGCGATACTTAGCGTTTCACCAATATCACATTCTCAAAGGAGCAAATAGAAAATGGAAACCGTGAACACACCCAACATCGTCCTTCTTGTGATTTTAATCCTCTCCGTGGTGATCGTTTCTCGAGCGATTCGCATCATTCCTCAGGCGCAAGCGGGCCTAGTTGAACGCCTTGGCCGCTACCACCGAACCTTAAATGCGGGCTTAAATCTGATTATTCCTGGGCTAGATCGGTTGCGCTATCGTCTTGATCTGCGTGAGAATGTCGTCTCCTTCCCACCTCAACCAGTAATTACAGAGGATAACCTCGTTGTCAGTATTGACACCGTCATCTATTTTCAAGTCACTGATCCTAAAAAAGCAGTGTATGAGATCGTCAATTACATCCAAGGTATTGAGCAACTCGTAATTACGACGCTAAGAAACTCCGTAGGTGGGTTGGATCTGGAAGAAGTCCTCACCTCTCGCGATCACATCAATGCCCAGCTTCGCTCGGTCTTGGACGAAGCGACCAGTAAATGGGGTGTTCGAGTCAACCGAGTGGAGATCAAAGCAATTGAGCCACCCAACAGCGTCAAGGAGTCGATGGAAAAGCAGATGCGCGCAGATCGTGAGAAACGCGCTGCAATTCTGACTGCAGAGGGTGAAAAGCAGAGTCAGATTTTGCAAGCAGAGGGTGGTCGCCAAGCCGACATTTTACGCGCCGAGGGTGAAGCCCAAGCCGTTGTTATCAATGCCAATGCTCAGGCCCAAGCAATTGCTACCGTCTTTTCTGCTATTCATACTGGAGCCCCCGATGAGAAGGTTCTGGCTTATCTTTACCTACAACAGCTGCCAGCAATCGCCAATGGCAGCGCCAGCAAGATCTGGTTAATCCCTTCCGAGCTATCTTCAATTGCAAGCACTATTACAAAGGCCTTCAAACCCGAGTAAAGCAATCGAAAGAGTTCTAACTCTTAATTACCCTTTATTACAATAATCGCTCACGGGATTTCCACCAGCGATTGGAAGCGCCTTGCTTGGCAACATCTTTAAATGTAACTTTTGGGAATGACAAATGCTCCAGGCTCTTGGACCTCCCCCATTAGCGCCAAATTACTCACAGGCGCTGCAACCAAATTATGGGGAGTCCAAACTGTTGGCGACGACGTTTTATGGGGAGAGATGCGCCCTACTGAATCAGGACGCATCACGATTGTTAGCAAGAAACGCGGTGTTGTATTGCCCGCGCCTTGGGATGCAAGTTCGAGTGTTCATGAATATGGCGGTACTGCGTGGTTGGGTTATGAAAGAAATGGGTCACTTCACATCGCATTCGTGCATAAGCCAGATCAACGCGTTTACTCCTATGAAATAGGCGGTGAGCCCGTCGCGCTGACCCCGAAGACAGATAGGAGTCATCGTTATCTCGAAATGATTTATGTCGATGGTGAAATTTGGTGTGTTCGAGAAATTGTTGCCCAAGACGGTAAGACCTCAAGGGATCTAATTGCGATTAGCGCAGAGGGAATCCGTGTTCTAGATAATAATTCCCACTTCTACGCATATCTTTCGCTCTCCCCAGATAAGAAACATGCGAGCTTTATCGGCTGGGAGCATCCTCAAATGCCCTGGGATGGGACAGAATTATTTGTAGTCGAGATTGACAATGGAGCATTTAAGAATCGCAGAGCTCTCGACGGAAATACAACGCGCTCGCTATTGCATCCTATTTGGGCCGATAATGAAACTCTTTACTACATCAGCGATGAAAGTGGCTGGTGGAATCCTTGGCAGATAGATCTCTCTGGAAGTAAGAAACAGCTCATCAATGAGGCCAGCGAATGGGCTGGCCCCCTCTGGATTCTCGGCTTAAAATTCTTAGCACTGACCAACGATGGAAAAATCTTGGCGGTTCATGGATTTGTTGATAATCAAAAACTAACTATTCTCGATCCAACAACGGGAACGATTGAAGATATTGAGGCTGACTTCAATCATTTCCGGCCTTACTTTGCCATTGCGGGAGATCGCCTCTATGTTATTTGTGCGGGAGCAACGATTTCACAGGCTCTCTTAGAGGTTAATCTCACCTCTAAGAAAGTAACAGAGACTCTCTATAAGACAGAGATACTAATTGATGCAAAGTATCTGACAAAACCATATCAAATTGAAGTACCCGGTAAAGATGGTCGAAAAGTTTTTGCCATTATGCATTCAGCGCATAATCCTGATGTAGAACACACAGGACCAACACCATTAATTGTTACGGTCCATGGTGGGCCAACCTCTCACGTGAGCGCCACACTTAATCTGGGATTTAACTACTTCACATCTCGCGGAATCGCTGTAGTCGATGTTAATTATGGAGGATCAACGGGTTATGGTCGCGAGTATCGCCGCGCACTTAATGGAACATGGGGAATTCTTGACCGCGAAGATTGCATCAGCGTAGTAGAACATCTCATCGAAATAGATGTCGCTAATAAAGATCAGATTCTTGTTCGAGGTGGAAGCGCGGGCGGATTTACCGTACTTAATGTTCTCGTGAATTCAGATGTCTTTGCAGCAGGCGCCTCGTATTTCGGAGTGGCCAGTCTTGAGGGACTTGCACTTGATACCCACGACTTCGAATCTCGTTATCTCGATTCGATGATTGGGCCTTATCCTGAGCGCAAAGATCTTTATATTGAGCGCGCACCGATTACACATGCAGAGAATCTAACTTCACCGTTGATTTTATTCCAGGGTCTAGATGACAAAGTCGTACCACCAGATCAATCCCGAGCATTTCGCGATGTCTGTCTCCGTAAAGGTATTAAGCATGAGTATCACGAGTACGTGGGTGAAGGCCATGGTTTCCGCAAGGCTGAAAATCAAATTCATTGCATCGAACGCGAATTGAATTTTTACGGAGAAGTAATCGGCTTCACCCCACGCCTTTAATTGTTTCTCGCTTCGCTCTCCCATAAAAATTGGCCCCACGCTTTGTACGTGAGGCCAATTTGTTGACGCCTGCCCCTGGTGGGAATCGAACCCACTTCTTCACCTACGTCAATAGTGCGCTCTATCCAATGAGCTACAGGGGCAGTAGGTGGAACTTAGACTTTCAGGTATCTACAGTTTTAATTTCATTGCTAGGCTGTGAATAACTCTTCACATGCTAATCTTTGCTCAACGTCAATAGTGCGCTTCATCAGAGCTACAGCAGAAAACCCGCAGAGCAATCTGCGGGTTTTCGATTTTTATGAGAACTTTAAAATAACTTGGTCAAGGCTAAACATACAGATGCGAAAACAAGAAAGTTAAATAAACTTCCATGCGCTATCCGTTAATGATTGCAGTAAGTCCTACTTCTACCATCTGGTTAAGGCTCTGTTCGCGATCTATTGCCGACATTGCCTCATGAGTTACCACGTGATCTGAAACCGTCATAATCCCTAGCGCGCGTCGCTTTTTACGGGCCGCGATGGAATAAAGCGCGCTAGCTTCCATTTCTAAAGCTAAGACGCCATGTTCAATTAAGTGTCGCAGTGCATCGGTTTGATCATAGAAAACATCCATGGATGAGACACCACCGACATGGACTTTAAATTTACTTGCTGCATCAACTGCTGCTTTGAGCAATCGATAGTCGGCGTGGGGAGCGAAATCCAAACCATTGGTCATGCGGCGATTAATTCCAGAATCTGTTGACGCGGTCATTGCAATAATCAAATCTCCAACTTTTGTATGCTCTTGAATTGCGCCACATGTACCGATACGGATGGCGACTTGCACGTTGAAATCTTCAAATAATTCATGAGCATAGATTGATATTGATGGCAGACCCATTCCAGTACCTTGCACCGAGATACGTTCACCCTTATATGTTCCGGTGTAGCCAAACATATTTCTAATTGAGTTGTACTGCTTTACATTCTCAAGATAATTTTCGGCAATCCATTTTGCTCGCAATGGATCACCCGGCAAAAGAATTCTTTCTGCAACATCGCCAACATCTGCGCCAATATGAATACTCATAGCTTTATCGTACAATCACTAT
>Ga0209702_10005083_pt1 | contig 18328 bp, 17 predicted proteins | sample FRY01_FD_187210 | JGI IMG/M metagenome (GOLD analysis project Ga0209702, IMG submission 187210) | Freshwater microbial communities from Lake Fryxell liftoff mats and glacier meltwater in Antarctica - FRY-01 (SPAdes) (version 2) | ecosystem: Environmental > Aquatic > Freshwater > Ice > Glacier...
ACCACTATGGATGAGCAGCAAACCATACAAGAGCGTATTGCCAAACTGGGGCGCTTGAAGCGTCGCCAACAACAAGAGATTTTTGACGTGTCTGACGAGATTCAAGATAAGCGTGAAGCACTTATAAATGAACTTACTCGGCGCATGACTCAAAAAGTCAGCACTGAAAATATCTTTAAGATCGCCTGGTCAGTCGTCTAATTGCTGACGACAACAACAAACGAAACAGAAAACTGTACAGAAAAAGAGGGTCTTATGAACAACGATGCTAACCAAAATACTAGTGATCTGGGCTACAGCCCCGACGCATTGGCACAACGCCAAGCCGAATTGATGACCATCATTCGTCAAACTGCACCTGAGGCTATATCGGACAACCAAATCAACCTGGATAAGCTCAAAGAGTTGCTCGGCCAAGACAATATTGCGCCCGTAGAACACTACGAACTCAACTGGGCAGGTAAGTCAGCCGCACGGCGCGAAATTCAGAAGACCAACAGCCTAACCTTGCGACCTAATGCCGACAATCCGCAAAGCGCACAACACATGTTGATTGAAGGTGAAAACCTTGAAGTGCTGCGAGTGCTACAAAAAAGCTATTACGGTAAAGTCAAGATGATCTACATAGACCCGCCCTACAACACCGGCAACGACAGTTTTGTTTACCCTGACGATTACTCTGAAACGCTAGACGAGTACCAGAAGCGAACGGGGGAAAAGAATGAAGCTGGTTATCTGAACAAGCAGAGCCTTTGGAAAAAGAACAGCAAAGAAAGTGGTCAGTACCACAGCGCTTGGCTCTCGATGATGTAACCAAGGTTGTATCTAGCACGAAATTTACTGCGTGATGATGGGGTCATCTTTATCAGCATTGATGATAACGAGGTTGCTAATTTAAAATTGATTTGTGATGATGTGTTTGGAACAGAGAACTTTGAAGGCCAAATACACTGGAGGAGGCGACACAATCAACCAAATGACAAAACGAAAATGATTGGTTTAGTGGCTGAACATATATTATGTTATGCAAAAAATTTAAATACATATAAACAATCTGGCGTAGGAAAAGTAGATCTCACAGGAAAATTTTCAAATCCAGACAATGACCCACGAGGCGACTGGGCGTCAAAGCCTTGGAAAGTTGGTTCAGATCAATCTGGTAGTAGATACATAATTAAAAACCCTAATTCTGGGGTTGCCTTCGATGAAGAGTGGATGGGAGAGGAAGCAACCTATCTAAAACTTCAATCTGACAAACGAATTGTTTTCCCACGTGGAGGCGATGGTTTACCTCGAAAGAAGTATTTTAAATTTGAAAGAGAAAAAGAGGGTCAGTGTGCAACAAATTGGTGGTCGCATGAGGAATTTGGTTCTAATCAGGGTGCTAACGATGCTATGACCAAGTTGTTTTTTAAAAAAAATATATTCAGTAACCCTAAGCCTTCGGAACTTTTAAGAGGACTACAACAAATAGCAAATACCAATAATGAATCTATAGTATTAGACTTTTTTGCTGGAAGCGGAACAACTGCTCAATCAGTTATGGAGCTTAACCTTGAAGATGGTGGTAGCCGTCAATTCATTTGCGTACAAATGCCTGAGTTACTTGATAAATCTAGCGAAGCCTACAAAGCAGGTTACCGGACCATCGCTGACATCACTCGTGCCCGAATTGACAAAGTCATCTCAAAGCTCAAAACCGAGCAACCTGACAAAACCCAAGACCTTGCTTGCGCTTATTTTACTTTGGCCCCATCCAACTTTAAGGTCTGGCGAGACGATGTTGATAGTGCTAATGCATTGCGTGAACAGTTAGAAATTTTTCAAAGTGCGGAGAAATCAACTCATACCAAGCAAACCGACGCTCAAACGTATATGTTGACAGAACTACTACTCAAACACGGTTTGGGCGCTTTAGGTGTTCATGCCATTGCCAAGCCTAAAAATGTCGCAGGAGTCACTGTGCACCGGGTATTGATGGTCGATGACAAAACTATGTGGCTTTGCTTCGAGACCTACACCACCGAACTCAAAGATGAAATTATCAAAGCAATGCCTGCTCAGTTGATAATGCTCAATTCATGCTTTGTCGGCGCAAAAGCCGATGAACAATTGGCCAACTTGCAACTAGAGTTGACGGCTTTGGACATTGGCCTGACAATTATTTAAGGGCAAACCATGACTCAGACCATGAAGCTGCAATTCAGTCACCAAGACTATCAAACTAAAGCAGTAGATGCCGTAGTAAAAGTGTTCAATGGCCAACCACTAGCTACAAGTGATTTTTCATTAACGGGGCAAAACGCCAGTGTTTATTATTCGGGAGATGGAAGTATTGGTAATGCTCTCAAGTTGACTGAAGAGCAACTGTTGATCAACTTGCAAGCTGTTCAAAAATCAAATGGCTTGGTGCCTTCTAACAGTTTGGTGGCGTCCACATCAGAAAATCGTAAACAAGTTTTTTGCCCACTGAATTTCACCATTGAGATGGAGACTGGTACTGGCAAAACATATGCGTTCATTAAAACTATGTTTGAGCTAAACAAGGTTTATGGTTTTAAGAAGTTTGTAGTCGTAGTACCCAGTGTGGCTATTCGTGAAGGCACAATGAAGAACTTACAGGTTACACGCAGCCATTTTGAAGCTGATTACGCCAATGTTCAATGCGTGCCAGTTTTGTACGATAGTGGAAAATTAACCGACTTGCGAAACTTTGCACAGAGCGATGCGCTTAGCGTATTGGTGATCAACATCGATAGCTTTACCAAGGACAACAACAAGATTAATCAAAAAGGTGAACGGGCGTTTGCGCCTATCGAATACATCCGATCCATTAATCCAATTGTGATTGTGGACGAACCGCAAAACTTTGAAACTGACGTGCGTCGTGCTGCGTTAATGGACCTCAACCCTTTGTGCACATTGCGCTATTCAGCCACACATAAGAACCCATACAACTTGCTGTATTCATTAAACCCTGTTCAGGCCTATGACTTAGGCCTGGTTAAGCAAATTGAAATAGACGGTGTGTTGGCCGATGATGACCATAACCAAGCGTTCATAGAGTTGGTCAGCATAACCACCAAGGCCAGCAGCATCAGTGTAAAGGTCCGTATTGACGTAAGCGAAAAATCAGGACCGAAACGCAAAGATCTTACTTTAAAGCTGGGAGATGATCTTTTCGTCAAGTCAAAAAATCGAGATGTTTATGAAGTTGGCTATATACTGAATGAGATCCGCGCAGAAGACGGTGAAATTGAATTTTCTGGTGGCCGTGTATTACGTGTAAGTGAAGCACAAGGTGGCCTAACCGATGACGTAATGCGCTTTCAAATTGAACGTACTGTAGCTGCGCACTTTACCAAACTCAAAAATGTTCAACCGATTGGGGTTAAGGTTCTCAGTTTATTTTTCATAGACAAGGTTGCTAACTACAGGGCTTTTGACGATGACGGCAACCCGTCTTTAGGAAAGTTTGGCAAATGGTTTGAAGAGCTTTTTAATAAGTATGCCAATAAACCTCAGCATCATGGTTTGATTCCGCATGCCGCAAATGCGGTACACAACGGGTACTTTTCAGGCGATAAAAAAGGGAAAGGGGACAAAGCCAAAATAGTTTGGGTCGATACAAGCGGAACCATTGCCAAGGATGACAGTACTTATAATTTGATAATGAAAGACAAAGAACGTCTGTTGAATCCAGACGTACCGCTTCAGTTCATCTTCAGTCATTCAGCCTTACGTGAAGGTTGGGACAACCCGAATGTATTCCAAATCTGTACGCTCAACGAAACTAAGAGTGCCATGAAAAAACGCCAAGAAATTGGCCGTGGTTTGCGCTTATGCGTTAACAAACATGGTGAGCGTATCCAAGACAAGCGGGTGAATATCTTGACAGTGATTCCAAACGAAAGCTATCAGGCATTTGCAAAAGCACTCCAACAAGAAATTGAGGATGAAACGGGTGTGAGCTTTGAGAACCGAGTCAAAGATGCGCGAGCTAAAGCTCAGATTAAGCGCAAGGCGTTGAATAAAGAAGAAGATGATTTGTTCAAATCTATTTGGAATAAAATCAATTACCAAACAAGGTATAGCGTCAAATTAGAAACGCCAAGACTTATTTCTGCTTGCATTGAAGCGCTAACCGACACAGATCAATACCCCAAAGTTAAGGCACCAAAAGTTCGATCTGAAAAAGCGAAGATCATCATGCGCCAAGATGGGATCGAAGGAATGCATATAGGTAGAGACAGCACTGATGCGAGTCACTACGGCACAAACGTACCTGATGTGTATGGCTACATCCAAAACCGTGTGCATTTGTCAAGATCCACGATTTTCTCGATTATCGATGGTTCTGGTCGAATGGGTGAGTTGCTCGTAAACGCTCAAGCTTTTTTAGATCTAACAATTTCAGCAATCAAAACCTGCCTAGAAGCACTAATGGTCGAAGGGGTTGAGTACCACATTATCAATGGCCATCAATATGAAATGAGCCTGTTTGATGAGGATCTAGAAACCTACCTCAGCAGTGTTTACCCACCTGCCAATGACGAAATGACAACACCAGTGGACAAAACACTTCTACAGGCGCAGCCCTTAGATAGGGATAAATTACCTTCGGGTGACTCTTTTGCCTGCGTATTGAGTGACAGCGACACTGAGAGTCAGTTTGCTCACGATTGCAGCGTTGATGAACGGGTTAAATTCTTTTTCAAGCTACCAAGACGCTTCAAAATTCCAACGCCTTTGGGCACGTATAACCCCGACTGGGCCGTAGTACTGGAGAACGATACTCGCGTGTATTTCGTTGCCGAAACCAAGTCAACCACAGTCAAAGCCAGCCGACGACCAGCAGAGAATTTGCAAATCGCTTGCGGACACAAGCATTTTGGGTTGTCCGATGAAGTGGTTTTCAAAGATGTAACTCGTTTGAATGAACTCCTTGACTTGTGAAATTGTTTGCCTGTCACAATCACCCGACAAACCAACTGCCATTCAATTAGTACGGCGAAATTCACCCACTTCAGAGAAGCGTAACTGAGCACGGTTTATGTCATTAGGTTTTGATTTGGCTTGCTAGTATTTTTTGATCATGTGTAAGCTAGTTGTACTATAAGTAAAATTCAGCTATCTTCAAATTGAAATTCTTTTGTATAAAGAATAAATGGAAACAGCTATGCACAAAATATTAGCTATTTTTTTAATTGCATTTGCAAATTCAGTGTGGGCAAATGACTTTGAAGATGGTTTAGCAGCGCATGAACAGGGTAATTATGCGGTTGCTGTAAAGAAATTTAAGCAAGCTGCAAATGCTGGAGATACATTTGCACAAGTCTACTTAGGCTCAATATATGAATATGGCGATGGTGTAGAGAAGAATATAACCAAAGCAGTAAAGTGGTACAAGTTAGCTGCTGATAATGGTGTTTTTTTAGCACAATACAACTTAGGTATGATTTATTTAAATGGTAATGGTGGTGTTGCACAAAGGTACTCAGAAGCAGTGAAATGGTTCAAACTAGCTGCAGCACAAGGTCATACGTCTTCACAAACCAACCTAGGTGTTATGTATGAAAAAGGGTTGGGTGTCGCACAAAATTATGCTGAAGCTATTACTTTTTACAAGCTGGCGGCAGCACAAGGTCAATCAATAGCACAGGTCAACTTAGGTTCTTTGTATGCCAGAGGGCAAGGTGTAGTTCAGAATTACGCAGAAGCAGTGAAACTGTACAAATTAGCTGCATTACAAGGTGATGTAAAAGGGCAAACTTTGCTTGGTTTATTCTATCAAATTGGTAATGGTGTTGATCAGAATTATATAAAAGCACATAGTTGGCTTAACATAGCTGCTGCAAATGGTAATGCTGAAGCAATAGGAGCTAGAGATAATCTTGCAAAAGTGATGACATCAAAACAAATTGCGGAAGCGCAACTCTTAGCAAGCAACTGTCAAACAAGTAACTACAAAGACTGTGACTAGATAAATCAACACAACATCAACACGGAAATTGATGGTTTTTGTAGATACTTTTCTGTATTGTTGCAAGCTTCTGAAGCCCACGCGGCGTCAACATCCTAAGCAAAAAAAGTAGTATAGTTGGATAAAGTTACCTCGTATTTAAAGCCTCTGCTTTAAAACCCCATACGAAGTTTTTCACCAGTCTTTAAAACGTGTTGCGCTTCAGACTTGAAACCGCCGGATCTCATCAAAAGGAATAGATCATGAAATTAAAAACCAAATTTTTCTCTGTCTTATTCTCTGTCTTATTTGGTGTCGCACTGATCGGCTGTGGCGCATCCATGCCTATAAAAAACATCGATAACGCACCCATCATGGCGGCATCGTCTCAAAACATTAGCCTTTCCGCAGTCCGTCAGGCCATTATTCGCGCCGGCACAACACTCGGTTGGCAAGTGAAGGATGCGGGGCCAAATAAACTGATTGCAACGCTTAACATTCGCACACATCAAGCCGTAGTAGAAATTCTCTATACAGAGAAAAACTACAGCATTAATTATTTGTCGAGCATTAATCTTCGTGAGAGTGACGGTATGATTCATAAAAACTACAACGGCTGGATTTCAAATCTGACCAGAGATATAAATACCCAATTAGATAATCGCTAAGCATTTATGTCTGTCAAGTTTAAAATATCCGCGACTCAATTAGCACAACTTTTTGTGGATTCGCTTCAACTCGTTGATGTGGACCCCAAAAATATTGACGTTCATGCGCCCTTGTTTGGGAGCGGCTTAGGCCTTGATTCTCTGGATTTGCTGGAAATCGCGCTTGTGATCCAGCAAAACTTTGGCATTAAAATCATGGCCGACGATCCGAATGTCGAGCATATTTTCGGATCATTACAAAGCCTGTCTGATTTCATTAACAATCACTCAGATACCGTTTTAAAGTGAGCGATGAGTGCATGATTTATTTCAGCGAGTACCAGCAGGACTCATCTGGCAGATTCTGACAGCATCTGCCCTGCTGGGGGTGGCCTTTCAATTTGGAAGGACCTTATTGATCGGGCAAGTTCCGCTTATCGAACAAATCGCACGTATCAGGCGCCCTGATCTGCCAGAAAAATTGTGCCGCTATACACGCCGCTTAACTCTGCTGTGGTTTGTTTATTTAGTTGCTGCCGTATTATTTTTGTTAATAGGTGACGTCGCCCAACCAATAAAGGCAGCTAGCATCGGGCTCATGACCATGATTTTCTTTGTGGGGGAACATCGTGTGCGCAGAAATTTATTTCCAAAGGAAAGTTTTTCTTCCATTTATCAACAAATCTCCGACACCGTCGCCTATTTTAAACAGCGTAAAAGCTAGCAACCAGCCCACAAACACCTTGCGAATGAATATAAAAGACATGCCAATTTTCGCACCCGTCCAATGCCTGGAAGGTGTGGCTGTCATGACCTCTCAGCGGTCATGGACCTGGCGCCAAGTCCACCTCGCCTCTGTCGCGCTGGCAAAAAGACTTGAGCACATAAGCTTAGTCTGTAATTTATGCACCTCGCAACTGGGATTTGTTATAACCTTTTTAGCGGCATTGCGCTGCGGGGCCACACAGATATTTCCCCCCTCCCGGGGACAGCGAGATCTCACCGCAGTGCTTTCGGAAAAAACGCAAGCAACCATCATCGTCCAAGACGTGCTGGATGAGCTTTTCTATTTTCCCTCACACTGTGTAACCTTAGAGCTCAATCCCGAGAGTGAGGTCCCGTCGCCCGGCAGCGCACTTAACCCGAACTTACATATCCTCGATGCCCAACTTGCCTGGTCGCTTTCTCTGGACCGTCCCGTTCTGACGCTCTATACATCAGGACATACGGAGCGCCCCGAGTCTAAAAGCAAATCACTACAGCAACTCATCACTGGCGCACAACTCCTGGGCGAGCGCATCGAGGGGATTGTTGACGGCAATGGCATCCATAGTATCCAAGCCCTATTAAGTAGCGTTTTTCCTCAGCACATGTTCGGGATCGAAGCCTCGCTCATGTTGTCCCTGGTCTTTGGCAAGCCCGTGTTTGATCAACGCCCCTTGCTACCCGCCGACATTCAAGCGGCCTTGGCAGCATGTCCGCCCCAAACTGCCTGGATCACAACCCCTCTCCATATGTGCGGACTGGTCCGTGCACATACACCTCTCGAGCACTGTAGTCTCGTGATCGCGTCCACCATGCCTCTTTCTGCTGATATCGCGCAACAGGCCGAGCAGCTCGCACAGTGCCCTGTGCTAGAAATATACGGTTCGACGGAAACCGGGGCGATTGCAACCCGCCAGACAGCCAGGGACAGTACCTGGCAATTTCTCAGTGGGGTTCAAACTGTCCAGTCTCCCGGACAAGACGCCCCTGAAGCAGTCACCGGCTCGCACTTTTCCTCACCACAGCAGCTCAACGATATACTTGAGCTCGATCCTTGCATGCTTGGACATTTCAAGCTCCAAGGTCGCAAGAGCGATTTCATCAAAGTGGGCGGACGCAGAACGTCTCTCGCGACCTTAAATATGGCGCTTCAAGAACTCTATGGTCTGGATGATGGTGTATTTTACCTGCCAGACTCTAAGAGCCCTGATCAAAGACTTGTCATGATTTATGTTAGCGATCGCTTGGGCAACCAGGACCTTCGCGCAGCCTTGGCTAGCAAGATCGATCCTAACTTTATCCCCCGCACCTTGATCAAGGTCGATCGCCTCCCGCGTGGAGACAGAGGAAAAATCCTGGCGGGGTCCTTGGCGCACATTCATGCGCAGTGGATGAGTGAAAGAAAACTCGAAAAAAAGCCATGTTGAGCTTTTCTTTTACGATCCCTGAGACGCACCCATCCCTCGCGGGGCACTTCCCGGGCAATCCCATTGTGCCGGGCGTAGTGATGTTGGACCGCATCTTGCAAGGACTTAAAAGTCACATCCCACACACCTCACAACATGAGCCAACAATAGTATGCCTGACTATTCAAGCCATGAAGTTCAAGGCCACGCTCCTACCGAACGAGCTTGCCACCGTGCTTTACATCCTAGGTCCAAACACCTGTAACTTTGTAGTGTCCACCTTGCGTGACCAGCAAGAACAGCGACTCGCCGAAGGCAAGCTGACGTTTGAAACTCAAGGTGCCCGCCCATGACTTGGACAAATAAAGCCGAGCGCGGCAGTGACTGCATGATCATGCTGATCGTCTGGCTGGCGCGGTCTGTCGGACGCCGGTTCTGTCTAATCTTGCTTTACCCTATTGTTTTATATTTTCTGCTGACTGATCAGACTGCACGCAAAGCATCCAGGGAATTTCTCAGTATTGCCAACGGCCACCCCGCACGCTTGCGCGAGGTGTTTGGGCACTTCTACTGTTTTGCCACGACCTTACTGGATCGTGTGTATATGGCAAACAATGAGTTTGATCGCTTTGCCGTCACCATTGAAAATCAGCACTTCGTCAATCAGCTCCTCGGGCAAGGTAAAGGCTGCGTCATCTTGGGCTCTCATCTTGGGAGTTTCGATTTCATGTTGCTCGCTACTCGCTCGATGGATCCGCGTCCTCTCAACATCATGATGAGAGTTGACCCACGCGCCAAACTCAGACGGATCGCTGGCATCGACGACGCCGCGATCCACATCATCCCCCTTGGTGCACCCAATAGTTTGCTCGTGGCCTACGACAAAATTGTTGAGGGCGGTCTCGTGGCAACGCTCGCGGACCGCAGCCAGGGTCACTCGAGCCTAGCCGTGGAGTTTTTTGGTCGCAATGTCCTAATGCCTGTCTCACCCTATATCCTGGCTGCCCGTAGCGGTGCTCCCTTGCTCGCCTGTTTCGGTTTGTATGAGGGCGGCAATCGTTATCGCATTAAATTCATTGAAATCGAACAGACGCCCGACGCAAAATGCAGAGGCACCGAGCTGCAGCCCTTTGCCGCGCATTACGCCCGCATGCTCGAGGAACAAGCCAGACTCTATCCGTTGAACTGGTTCAATTTCTACCCCTACTGGGATCAAGAGGTGGCTACCAGATGAAACACTTGCGACTTTTTGCCCTTTTCGTTTTCATGCTACTAGCCCTGAACCAGGTTACCTACAGTCAGAGCACGAAAAAGAACATCGCGCTCAGCACCGCACAACTCGAAACGCTCCTCAAAGCATCTTCTACTGCAGTCTTGCAGCATGAGGAACGTCGTGAGTCCCCGTGGCTAAATGCGCCGCAACACTCTAGCGGAACCTTGAGCCTTGAAGGGCCCGTTCTGATCAAAAAGACGACCTCACCACATCAGGAAATTTGGCGCTTACACCCTGAGTACATAGAAGCGACGCAGCCTTTGAGCCACACCGAAGCCTGGTCCGAGCAAACGTCACAAATTCTCTACAGCCAGGCGCCTGGGATAGGTGTATTAGCCAACGCGCTCAGAGCAATCGTCATGGGAAACCTAGGCATATTGTCCGAACACTTTGTGCTTGAAATTACAGGCACAGATCGTGGCTGGTACCTGTCGCTGACTCCGAAACGCGCAGAGGACCGGCGCGCACTTAGCCATATTGAATTCAAGGGCGCCCGCTCAGGTATTGAGACCATTGTCGTCACAGAACCCCAAGGGGAGAAAACCACGACAACGTTACTACGCCCTTTATCATGAGTCGCAACACATGAGATCACTAAGAATCAAGAGGTTGACGACCAATGTTTGAAAAAGACGCCCTCACCGCTCTCCAAGCCGTTACAGCTGCGCAATCCTTGGCCTTTTCGCCTTTAGCTTTTCAGGCCACGCTGGTGATGCGGGACCGTGGCGTGTTGTCAGCTCTGGCCGCGGCCGCACCGAAAGCCGGCTGCTCCCTCGAGGATATTGTCAGCGCCACCGGATTGTCCACCTACGCTGTTCGAGTATTACTCGAAGCCGGTTTGGGCCTGAACATTGTCTGGCGTAAATACGACCGCTACCACTTGGGCAAGTTGGGCTTTTTTATCTTGAATGATGAAATGACTCGCGTGAATTTTGATTTCTCGCGTGACGTTTGCTACCAGGCTGCCGCACATCTCGATGCATCACTCTCAGAGGGCACGCCCGTAGGACTTCAGGAAATCGGCCCGTGGACCACCCTTTATGAGGGCTTGTCGATCATGCCCGAGCCTGCTCTGACCAGCTGGCACAAGTTCGACCATTTCTATTCCAGCCGGGCCTTTCAGATCGTGATCGAAAAACTCAAGACGGAATCACCACAATCGCTCATGGATGTTGGTTGCAATACCGGCAAGTGGGCTGAGTTATGTTTATCGCAACTCCCTGCGCTCCTCGTTGGTTTGGTCGATCTTCCCCTGCAACTTGAGCAAGCACAACTGCGTCTGGAAAACGCGGGACTGACTGGCCGCAGCGTCTTGCATCCGCGAGACCTCCTTGATCCCGATACCCGTCTGCCCGAAGGCTACGACCTCATTTGGATGAGCCAGTTTTTAGACTGTTTCTCAGATTTAGAGATCATCTCTATTTTGACCAAGGCACGTGAGGCGCTCAAACCAAGCGCGAGATTTTGGATCTTGGAGTTGTTTTGGGATCGCCAACGTTTTGAGGCGGCGGCACTCAGCTTGCAGCAAACCTCGCTGTATTTCACTTGCGTAGCCAATGGCAATAGTCAGATGTACGACTCCAAAGTTTTTCTAGAACTGATCGCGCAGGCAGGACTTCGCGTTGAAAAGAGTACGGACGAGGTCGGTGGCTATCACACCCTGCTCGAATGCGTCGTCAACCACCCAACTTGAGCCCATATTATGCCCATGCAACGACTCGGCATTGCCGCCCGCACACTGACTCACGCACTCGGCACAGGTGTGGACGCGCTATGGCATGCCATCACGACCCAGCAGTCTGGTTTGCGTAAAAATGAGCTCACCTGGTGTGAGCTCGATTGCTGGATCGGCGCTTCGCCCGAAGTCGACTCTGTCTGCCTGCCCGAGGACCTGATACATTGGGATTGCCGTAATCACAGACTCGTATGGCTCGCCCTGCAGCAACCACAGTTCCGCGAGGTGCTCGAGCAGATCAAAACTGAGTATGGGCCCGCGCGTATAGGGCTCGTCATAGGCACCAGCACCTCCGGCATACGATCCACAGAAATCGCCTATGCTGCAAGAAAAGCCACCGGCCAATGGCCCGACTCGTATAGTTTTCAATACACTCACAGTACCGATGCCTTATGCCGGTTTGTGTCGCACATCCTTGGTTTGCAAGGCCCTGCGGTGGGGATTGCATCAGCCTGTGCGTCTAGCGCCAAGGTCTTTCTCACTGCGCAGCGCTGGATTGAAGTGGGTCTTGTAGACGCCGTCTTGGTCGGTGGTGCTGACAGTTTGTGCCTGTCGACCTTGCACGGATTTAACGCGCTTCAGTTATTGTCCGACGAACCATGTCGACCCTTTGATGTCAGACGCAAAGGCATCTCTATTGGCGAGGCCGCAGGCTTTGTCATACTCACCCGCGAGCAGCGTGTGGCACACGAGGTTCAGTTTCTGGGCGGTGGAGAATCTAGCGATGCGTATCACATCACCACGCCTCACCCAGAGGGTCAGGGCGCACGCCAAGCGATGGCGATGGCCCTCAAAGCAGCCAATCTGCAGTCTCACGCGCTCCACTACGTCAATGCACATGGCACGGCGACCCCCTCAAACGATCGGGCAGAGGCCGCTGCGCTTGAAGCCTTGCTCACCGACAGCAGGGTTCCCGTCTCCTCGACCAAGGGCTACACTGGCCACACTCTGGGCGCTGCTGGCATCACCGAGGCCATCCTCACCATCGAAGCGCTCAAACGCCAGGTTCTGCCCGCTCTGTGCGATCTGGAGCAACCTGATCCAGGCACCAATTTAAACCTCATCAAGACCCCCCGTCCAGCCCGCCTTGACTACGCCATGAGCAATAGCTTTGGCTTTGGCGGCACTAATTGCTCATTGATTTTCGGGCGAGGTGCGTAAATGCAAAGTGTGAATCATGCGACCCGTACAACAACGCTCCACTTTGTGTTGCACAACGCTGGAATCCTCGCACCTGGGCTGAACAGCCTGGACCAATTGCGCCAAGCGAGTGCAGGCACACATCAGATCGATTCACAACAGGCGTTTACACTCCCCCCGCCTCAAGCTTTGCCCGCCAACGAGCGCAGGCGTTCGAGCCAGTCTGTACGCCTAGTGTTTGCCTGTCTGGAGCAACTCGCGCAAAAGTGCCCTATGTCACTCTCAGGCCTGAGATCTGTCTTTGCCACGGACGATGGCGTAGGTGAAATTTCTGAGCAGATGTTTGCAATCCTCTCAAGTACCCGACAAGTCTCGCCGCTGACCTTTCCCAACTCCGTCCACAGTGCGACCGCCGGATACTTTTCCATCGGCTATCAAAACCACCAGCCCTCGACCGTTTTAAGCCGAGGTAATGAAAGCTTTGCAGCAGGCTTACTATGTGCGGTGACCGAGACACTGACCACAGGTGAACCCATTCTTTTTGTGTGCTTCGACCCCGCGATGACAGGCTTGATGCAAGAAGTGCTGCCCATCACCCAGCCGACCGCCTGCGCGTGGCTGTTGAGTGCGAGTGATCAAACTCTCCCCGCACTCGCACACTTCACACTCACACTCGAGTCCGAGATACGGTCAGCCTCGCACCCCACCGCATCACTCCCGACCTCACTCCCGCACTGGCTCCCCGCACGCTGGTCGCCCAACGCCACAGCGCAAGGTTTTGCGGCACTGGGTCTGCTGGATATGCCTACGCACGCGCACTATCGCATGGCGTTTGGCGCGCAGACCTTGACGCTTGCCTGTACGTCCAAGTCCCTAGGAGAGAAGCCATGACGGCGTCACTGAGTCGTCAAGACATTCAGTCCAGAGTCCCGCATGCGGGCAAAATGTGCCTGATTGATCACGTTGAACACTGGGATGACGGGCAGATCCTCTGTCAGGCTGACTGCTCCCGTCCAGACCATCCGCTGCGATCCGGAGACAAGCTCCCGTCAAGTGTCGCGATTGAATACGCCGCCCAAGCTGCCGCAATACACGGTTCATTACTCGATGGCGTCAACGATGTCAGACCCGGTTATCTGGTCAAACTCTCCAAGATAGCTCTACACAGCAAGCACATTGAAGACACGACAAATATTTTAAACATCTCCGTGCAGCTCATTTCACGCTCAGATTTGAGCTGTCTCTATGCCTTTGAGGTCACGGGAGGGCAGCAGCACCTTGCTGCTGGACGCCTCATGATCGCATTTACTAAACAGACACAACATGAATCACAACGGTAACTCCCCCTCGCGTCGAGCGCTCGTGACAGGCGGCAGTGGCGTCATCGGTGCCGCGATTTGCCGCGCCCTCGCACGCACAGGCGTTCACGTCATCATCCACGCCCATCGCGGTCAGGCGCGCGCCCAAGTGCTCGCTCAAGACATTGCGGCTGAGGGTGGCTCAGCTAGCGTGACCGTGTTCGATATCGCAGACGATCAACAAGTCGCCCTTGTCATTCAAGGACTCTTAGAAACCGGCTCCATACAAATCCTCGTAAACAATGCAGGCACGCATCAGGATGCGTTGATGGCGGGCATGGTGCTCGAAACGTGGCACACGGTGATCAACACTAATCTCAACGGGTTTTATCGCGTGACCCAGCCCCTTTTGCTCCCGATGATCCGTACACGATGGGGACGGATTATTAACATCAGCTCGGTTGCCGGGATCATCGGCAACAAAGGCCAGGCCAACTACGCTGCCGCCAAAGCCGGCCTCCACGGTGCGAGTAAGTCTCTCGCGCTTGAGGTGGCCAGTCGCGGCGTCACCGTCAACGTGGTCGCCCCGGGCGTGATTGATACCGGCATGTCCCAAGAGGTCTTTCCACCAGAAAGAATCAAGGATGTGATTCCCTCAGGACGTAAAGGTCAGCCCGAAGAGGTTGCTGCCCTTGTAACCTATCTGGCCTCAGACCAGGCCAGCTACATCACCGGACAAGTCATCAGCATCAGTGGAGGATTGTGTTGAACACCATCCCGAAAAATAAAGCGCAAAACAGCACACACTCCCGATCTAAATGGGACGACGTCTGGCTCGTGATACCCGCGTATAACGAAGCTACCACAATTAGAGAACTTGCCCAGCAAGCGCTTGAGTTGTGCCCCCGCGTGATTATCGTAGATGACCACTCCAGTGATCACACCATAGCTAAGCTCGACGGCCTTGAAGTGGTTCTCCTCAAAAACGAAATCAATCGCGGTAAAGCTGCCTGCTTGCTGAGCGCCTTTACCTATGCGGAGGAACACCGGGCGCGCTGCGTCATCACACTCGACGGGGATGGACAGCACAACCCTTACGATGCAGAAAAACTCCTATCGGCCTGGCTGCATCAACCCAGTCAAATCATCATTGGTGCGCGCCTGCACGACAAAAATCATTTCCCGTTTGCCCGCTACTACGCCAACTGTGTGGCACGGTTTTGGATATCCTGGGCGGCCGCCCACCCCATCGCAGACTCCCAGACCGGCTTTCGTGTCTACCCGATCGAAGCATTAAGGATCGCGCTGCAGGGCAATGTCACTGGCACACGATTTACCTTTGAGAGTGAGTTGCTGATCGAAGCCGCGCTCGCAGGCATCACCACCGTGGCCGTGAAGATCCCCGTACACTATCCAACTAACGCCAGACCGAGCCATTTCCGACCCGTCGTGGATATCGTGAAAATCATCCTGATGGTCGCAAGAAAACTCCTCCGTCAGGGTATGGCACCCCGAGGCTTGATCAACAGCCTCAAGTCCTACGATATGTTTTACGACGACAAGACCCCCCCCCACATACATAAATAAGCGCTTGAACATACCTTCATGAACACACACGCTTGCCTCCTGACGGCCGAACATCTGAGTTTCGTCTATCCAGACCAGACTGATCCTGCCCTGCAGGACGTAAGCCTCGCACTCGAACGGGGTCAAGCACTCGGTCTGCTCGGCCCCAATGGTTCGGGAAAATCCACCTTGATCGACCTGCTGATGGGATTAAAAAAACCACAAGCAGGCAAAATCACCTGGACGAGGTTTGCACTGTCTGCATCATCCGCTGCGATCTTACCGCTATCGGTCGCACTGGTCCCTCAAGAGTACGCACTCTATCCAGAGCTGACCTGCGCGGAAAATCTGTATTTTTTTGCTGGCATGCTCGCTATTTCTAGACAGGAAATCACCCGGCGCGTAGAGGAAGCCATTCAGCGCTGCATGCTGGAGGAATTTCTCAACAAAAGAGCTAACCAGTGCTCCGGTGGCGTCCGCAGAAAACTTAATCTCGCCATCGCGCTTTTACAAAAGCCTGACGTGCTAATGCTGGACGAGACCACCGTGGGGATCGATCTGCAATCCAAATTATTTATACTAGACCAGATCAAGCAACTCGTTAACGCAGGCTGTGCTGTGCTGTTCGCGACCCACCATATGGATGAGGTCAGCGCACTGTGCTCAAACATCTTGTTGCTCGAGCACGGCAAGGTGGTGGCCAGTGGCGCGCTCGACACCCTGCTGATACATCCTGACAAGGGGCAAGTATTCAAGGACCTCGACGCACTTTTTATGCACTACACACAAAAACCATGAGCTATCCATGAACATGTTTGCCCACCGCGCCAGACAAAGCATCAGGATCGCTCTAAAAGAATGGCGTCTGCTGTTGCGCAACCCCCACGGCCTGGCCGTGCTTTTTTTGATGCCAGCCATTTTTGTCCTGATCACGTCCGTCACCATGAAAAACACCTTGGTCGCGCCACTCAGCATGCCCCTCACAGGCTGGGTGCTCGAGGACAACAGCCAAGCTGCAAAAAAATGGCTGAACGACTGGCAGCAACGTCACCTAGGCGCGCTGTACCCCTCACGACAGGCACTGCAACAGGCACTAAAAGACAGAAAAATCGAAGCAGGCGTTTTGGTTCTCAAAGGCTGGCTCACCTCAGACGGCACCCCCGACGTCAAACAAATAGAAATCTGGCTCGACCACCGCATCCAGCCCGCCGCAGCCGGTAAACTGCGCGCCGAGCTCGCGTTTTCAACCCTGCGCGCGCACATGAACATCGTAGCCGCGCGAGGTGGTGCCTTTACCAGCATCCTGCTCAACAGTGTGCAAACCTCTGATCTTCTGGCAGACTCCAACACCCCACAGATCCGCTACCTCTACGAAATAGAGTCCGGTAGAAAAATCAACGCCGTCCAGCAAACCGTCCCTGCCTGGCTGATCTTTGGTATGTTTTTTGTCGTCATCCCCATCGCAGGCGTCCTGATTCAGGAGCGCCGTGACGGCACACTCACACGCCTCGGAAGTTTTGGCGTTTCACCGGTCGCGCTCCTCGGTGGCAAGTTTGCCGCGTTTTTAGTGATGAATTGGATCCAGCTAGGTTTTATGCTCGCCGTCGGCTACTGGATCGTCCCACTATTAGGAGGTGAGGCCTTGAGCCTTGATTTTTCCATCGGCTGGTTTATCGGTATCGTATTGGCCACCAGTACAGCCGCTATCAGCCTAGCCCTTGCCATCGCCGCCTGGACACAAAACTTTGATCACGCAGCGGCACTCGGCAGCGGACTCAACGTCGTGCTCGCCGCCATCGCTGGCGTCATGGTCCCGCGCATGCTCATGCCCGCAAATCTGCAACTGATCTCCGAATGGTCTCCCATGGGCTGGGCTCTAGACGGCATGCAAGCTGTTTTTCTGGGCGTACCCGAGGCGAGTTTCATGCTGCCACGAATTGGATTGCTTTTAGCGTTTGCGGTGCTGTGTGGGGGGATGAGTTGGTGGAGGTTGAGATAGCCAACTGCCAAAACCGTGTGCCAGTGATTGGCAAAAGCGTTAAGCCCCGTAAAACTGCACTGGTCATGCAAATTGGTCCTGGTGATGACAGTGAGCCGGTCATAACAATTGCGATGCCTGGCGAAAACTAAAACTATAGGCATTAAATATTCGGCGGTTTTGTATCTCAGATCGCCGGATCGATTAGTGTTTTAATTTATGTCAATGTTTTAAGATTTCTGAAGTGACTTGTTTATGTCGTGAACGATGCAGTGTGCATCAATTTTTGTGTCAAGTTCGCTATTCGCTCATCCCTGACGCCTTCGACCCGGTAAATTAAGCCGGGTCTGCGCGCTTCGCTTGCGTGCAGTCGGCTGCGTACAGAAGTGGCCATTGCCATTGTCTTGCCCGATCTCATCACCTATTCCCCGACTATAGCCCGTGGCCGTGTGCCATCAAGGCGCATCAGGCCGTGTCCTCGGCAAGCCTGCGGGCCGCACCTACCTTTTGCTTTTTTCCTTGACGGCCCACGTTCGTGGGCTCTTTTCCGTCGCGGGC
>Ga0209702_10005094_pt1 | contig 18312 bp, 16 predicted proteins | sample FRY01_FD_187210 | JGI IMG/M metagenome (GOLD analysis project Ga0209702, IMG submission 187210) | Freshwater microbial communities from Lake Fryxell liftoff mats and glacier meltwater in Antarctica - FRY-01 (SPAdes) (version 2) | ecosystem: Environmental > Aquatic > Freshwater > Ice > Glacier...
GCAGTACACGGCCAGGCTGCAGGCTTTCGATGTCGGTCAGGCTGAAGAATACATACTTGCCCTCATGACGTCTTTGATACAGAAGGCCCCAATTCAAACCTCATGCCTAAACATCATGCACACCTTATATCAGATTTTTCCGGACCGTGTGAGACGACCAACAGATGTGCTGGCATGTTCGCTTCAAAATCTCGCGGCACACGGAACGAATGGGAATGTGCGTGACCAGGTAATCAATATGATGAGTACCATCGTCGAGGAACTTTGGAGCCCGACCGCACCCATTCGCGAGCTCTTGCACGGACAAATCCGCCCTTGTGTGGATGATATGATGCAGGTGGTTGTTGACTCCTTGCGTGAGGCGGATCCGCGTGATCCGTTCGGCGGCAAATTGAATTGTACTACCTTTTTCAACGTGCTCTCCATGCTATGTGAAAACCACCCGCTGCAAATTGCCCGGGTCAATCGGACGCAAACCGTGCATTCGCTTCACCAACAATTCCACATGCCACTCGCGCAATTTATCGACCGTCCTTGGATGGAAGCATACACTCGCTTGACAGGAATTCTGGCGGGGCGCTGAGCAATCACGCAGTGGGGTTGCCGTATTTTGTCTTATGTCCGCGCTCATCTATGCATCTCCAGACTCATCTCCTCGGGAACGGCATACACAATTCTGTGCCATGGCGCAATGCCAACCGTCTTATTTTCCAACTGTTGCAACTCTCTCAGACACCTTGCGTTGTGAATAAATCTATATATATACGAAGCTTTGGTTGTCTCTGCAAGACACATCTTGTGCATCACATCTGTTGCACGTGATGCAAAATGATCCTGTGACTTTTCTGGCGCTTTTCCACAACTACCTTGCTGCACAAGATCCGTCGGCAGCCACCTTTGATTACTTGCGCGAGCAACGTCTGGTGGGTCGCGCTACAAAGAACCATGTAGAACACCTCCTTGGCGACGACAACTGGCGTGCGCCTTGGCTTCGACGTGCACACGAGTTCTGCAACGACCTGCCTGCGGGGACGGCACTGGTGCCGGGGGCACCCCTGAATGCAGGACTGGAGCGCATGATTGTAAACGACGAGATGTCAGATCTCGTCACCGGTATGCACGAATTCAGAATGGACGCCACTACCCAAGAACGGTGTATCCATCAGTTGTATTTTATGTTGAACCCCTATGATGTGCCTGGCGTACACAATGCTTATCATTCGCTATCTCATGTGTTTATTGTCTCGGCGCACAGGACTCCAGGGTTATTTCGCTGTATCGTCAGTGCAATGCGAACCCATGCTACGAACATGCTAATTCAGTTGGAGGGCTGTGTGTTGCTGACTAATATTCTTAGCAAAAATGTCCCACGGCACGGAGTGCCGGTTGTGACACGCGCTCTCGCAGACTACACCACCGCGACACTCATCGCAAATGTGCACCAGAATATGCTCACCCCGGCGTTGGCATATGTTGTTCTTGACACCATGAGTCATTTAGTGCATATGAGCACTCGCGCCACCGCCACCGGCGTTACGAATCCGCCTTTCCTCATGTCGGGCGAGCATAGTATTCCCGGGTTTCTAATGACTTTGATGCACACGATTCAACACGACGGACTTTGGGTGGAGCGATCGTTGAGGTGCCTGCATATTCTGTTAGTGGACGCTCATTTACCGCAAAACAGGGCCGAACTCCAGACATTCAATGTCGGCCATGCTGAAGAATACATTCTTGAGAGCATGGCGTCTTCTTTACCGTTTCAGGAGGATGGCAGAGCTCAATTTGCGTGCATGCATGCCCTGCAAAGGTTATATGATATTTTTCCGGACCGTGTGAGTCGACCCACCGATGTGATGGCATGTGTGCTGCAAAATCTCACGGCACACAGCGACATCCCGGAGGTGCGTAACATGGCAATCAATCTGATGGGTACCGTCATTGAGGGATTTTGGAGCCGGAAAGCGCCCATTCGCGTGCTCGGAGTCGAGCAAAGCCGCCCTTGTGTCGACGCGATTATGCCCCCGGTTGTTTGCTCCTTGCGTGCTGCGAATGCGCGTGATAAGTTCGCCAAACGCAATTGTATCACTGTTTTCGACATACTCTCCACGCTATGTGAAACCCACCCGCCGCAGATTGCACTGCTCAATCAGATGCAAATCGTACAAATGATCCACTCCAAGTACAAAGATGCCGTCGAAGATGCCATGCGAGATGCCGTCGAATATGGCGTCGAAGATGCCGTCGAATATGCCGTCGAATATGCCGTCGAACATAGTCGTTGGGTGGCAGCATGCGCTCGCTTGAAAGCCATTCTGGCAGGGGGCTGACCAAGCATGCAGCGGGGGTGCCGTATTTTGTGTTGCACATTTCTGTGTCACGTGTCACAGCGCAATCACCACTGCTGCCGCTGCATATCAGAACGTAAAATATACCGAATCTCCGTCTCGCCATCAAAGCGCACGTTGTACATTTCGTTCGACGGATCGTACATGCCCTTTGTATAGTCGACAATGACACCGCGGTGCGTCTCACGCAAGCCGGGACTTGTAAACGTCAATCCTGCGCCAACTACCAACGACACCCGGTCGTGCTTGCGAAACATGTACATTGTTCTCACTCGTCGCAGGCACTTAGGGTCTCGTACTAGCTTATATACGTCGCATGTGCATTGGTATCGACACACACACAGTTGCCGCCACAGCATATCTCTAAATAGACTCGCCCTTTTTGTGTTTTAATTAAAGTACCGTTGTGCCCGGCGTGCCCTCATCCACGGTTGCATTGTCGTCGCGGCACTCTTTGCAATGCTTACGTGCATTGACTGCGACACCATGCAGTGCATCACCGCCGAAAATTGCTACGACATGAGTACGAAGGGTCTTGTGTGCAACCACTGCCACTGTCGCGTCGTGCTCGTCTTGGAAAACCGATGGCCGGGCCTTACTAAGGACACACCGTCGCATGCTCGTTTTTTCCGTCACGCCGTGGAAAATCCCCTTTGTGCTCACACTGTTCGCAATCCAGCGACGGCCACACTGGCGCCGCCTTTGCTGTGCGACGGCGACACTTCCACAGCAATCAAGACACAGAATAAAAAGTGGAAGCAGCGGTGGGAGAGTCTTCGCCCGAGTGTGTGTATTGCCGCGGAGATGCACGAGCGCGCCGTGGTTCTGCAGGACAGAGACTACGCTGATGAGCCTCCCATTACCATATTTGACGGAACCCTCACCGAAATATTTGCGTATAGTTCGTTCAAACACAACAAACTGCCACTGTTTTTCTGCACGGACGACGCATTTGAAACCACTAAAGACGCAACAGTCTTGGTACATTGTAGCGACAATCGGCTCATGCAAACATGCAGCGAGTCGATGGTGGTGCTATTGGGGAAACGTAAGCTGAGAGTCCGTTTTCTCACGTGCATGAACAAAACAATGGAGTTTGCCGTGCGCGACTACTTCAAGGGAAGACCGTGGCCACCGCGGCCGTCACAGATTGCAACGGTTGTGTATGTCCTAGACCCCTTGGTTGTCCTGAGCATGCAGGGCCGTTTATTCATCGATGCCGTGCACCGCGAAGCCTTCGAAGTTTTTCCAAGTCAGCCTCTCACAGTATACCAGGCCCCCGCAGGTGCAGGCAAGTCCAGCGCCCTCAAGCAAGCCATCCGGGCGTGGAAGAATAAAAAGGTGTTGGTGTTGGTATTCAACAAAAGCAACCAAGAATCGCTACAACAGGAGCTGAAATCGCGAAAGGGGTGCACAATTCGCACACTGGATGCGCTGGTCGGGAGCGTCATGCGGTGTCGCTTCCAGGCCACGTATGAAGAGGGGATGGACTGCGAGGAGCAAGAACGCAACGCAATGGAATGCAACGACACCTGTGAAAATAATATGGAAGACACAGACCCCACGCTCGACTACGACGAGAGTGTGGCATCGGATGGAGACGTCGCAGCAGACGACGACATCACCGTGGACGCAATGGATGTAGGGCATGATATCGATGAAGAGAGTGATGTCGAATTCGATACGAATTTTAATGATCAGTCCTTGAGCACCAGACACTACAAGATGTGGGATTCGCGAGAACATCTGCGGCACGGCGGGGGTTTGTGTGCTGCATCTCTCATTCAGAACCGCCTCTCGCATCCATACGCGATTGTACATATTTGTAAGCAACACCAACGATTGTCATTGAAACACCCGGATGACCATACCAAAGCGTGGGCAGGAGAGCTCGATGTTTTCCCATTGAAAAGAATAGTCGACGCTCAGTCGAATTTCGCTGCTCGCCGCTTTCATGCCGACAAAAAGGGGCTGTTACGTCCCCTCTTCGCCAAATATGACGTGGTGATGCTGGACGAAAGACAAGACCTCGCCACGGCTCAAGAGATGCGATTGATACAGCAATCGGGATGCCCGGTGGTTGCAGTAGGGGACCGTAACCAAGCCATCAACGCATTCAAGGACCAGATCAGCACATACGGCTGCGACAAGCGTGCCCCGTGTATATTCCCGGGCGAGATCACCCAAAACTTCCCGGAAATTCCATGGTACACTACATATCGTCTCGACCCGCTGACTGTCGCTTTTGTGGAAGACATGTGTAACATAACGATGGTTTCTAAACGGTCGGATGCTGGCCTCATACTATGGGGAACGAAGATCACGCAGGCCAACACGCTGATTATGGCCAGAAAGAATGAAAATGTAGTGAAGCTTGCTATCTTGCACCAGCACGCCGGTATCCGTGTGCTGTCAGGGGCAAGGATTGCTGGGCTCTTGAAAGGTGCTGGTGCTTGTGGTAGTCAATTCGGCATGGCAAAAATCGCCAAGAAACTGAAACAGGACGGGCAGCTCAGCGCCGTCATCAAGATGCTCATCCAGCGCGACATCTCGTTGACGGACTTGAAGTGCAGCCCAGTGTTTGCCGTTGCGTGTCTGCACGGAGTCAAGGGATACGAGGCCGAAAACACCGCAGTTCACAGCGATTTGATTGAGGCATCGAAGAAGGAAACCGAGTCCAACTGCGTCGAAACTTGCGAGAGAAACTGCCTGTTTGTGGCAATTTCTCGCCACACAAAGAGCCTGACAATTCTTATTGACATACCAGTCCCACTCGTCAAGGCGGAGACTGTCAAAATCCAGACAACACTAGATCCGTCTGTTTTTGCCTACAAAATACGTAATTTTGCTACTCTTCTTTAGGAAATTGACACACATTTCAGAATTGTGTAAGAGAGGGAGAGAGACAAAGACAGAGAGAGCACAGAGAGAGAGAGAGCACAGAGCAGAGGGAGAGCACAGTGCAGAGGGAGAGTACAAGGCAGAGCGAGTGAGCGTCGCAAAGTAAAGCAGGCAAGGCCGGGAGCGACAGAGAGAGAGCACATGCAAAGCATGAACAGCAGTGCATAAAACAAAGCGTCTCAGAACACAAGTGCAATGTTATATTCGAAATGTATTACAAAATAAACACTTTTGTCCCCACGGTCGGTGTACAAGCAACGTGCAGTCACGCCCTCCACTGGAAAAGATGTCATGATAAACTAGGAGGCTGTTCATGGTTGCATGCACTGCGCGTGTCATGCACACTCGATCAATCGGACGGCTTGTGCTTGCGCGCTGTTTTCGCCTTTTTAGCAACCTTTTTTAAGGATGCCGAATCGCCCATAAGACCGGCTGCGCGGGCAACGTCCGCATGCTGCTTGGGTGTGTGTGTGTGTGTGTGTGTAAGATGAGCTGTGGCGGCCAACCTCATGTATGCATGTTGTCAAATGAGCTTTGCATTCACTGCACACGCACCTGCTTCGCGGCTTTCTTGAGAGAGCGCGACCTTTTTGCGGGGAAGAGAGTGAAATCGGCGCTCAGCCCGCTGGCGAGGGTGAGGGCGGTGATGTCGGTCGTCCCGTAGGTGTGCAGCAAAGCAGCGCCAATGTCAACATCGAACTTGCGCGCAGGAGAACGTGTCTTGTCTTGCATGTTCTTGTCTTTTTCAAAACGTGCCTCTCCAAGTCTTTAAATAGGGCGATAGTGTTTATTGTAGGGGTACGTAAATACGGCTTTGTATCATGCTATGAAGACCCGAGCAATCATTTGAAATTCATTTTTGAATGCACAGGTTTATAAACCTCTATAAATGATCATGCACCCCGGATCCGAAGGTTGCAAATACAATGGCCGCTGCGAACAATCTTGTAGTGTCTCGGTCTATTCACGAGAACGTGTACAATTTCCCACCGTGTGCCTTGTTTCGAAACGCAGATGGCATGATGTTCTGGTCGCCTCTGAACCCCGAGCAAATGAATGCATATACAAAAATGATCAACCACTACCAGTACGGCCGACTCTCATTCGACGGCGATTTCGTCCTTGCGCCGTTCCAGCAGTATAACGTCAGGGAACAGCATAACATATACCACTTTACAATTTTGCCAGATAAAACATTCATGTATAGCAGCGACGGGATGTACCATCAGGTTCGTCAATTTGACAGGCACGAGGTCCAAGTCGAAACCCAGAAGTTGCCACAAATCATTTCGCTGGACAACTTTGCGAGGAGCGATGCGCGCCACAGTCGTCCGCGTGCCGGGTTTCATAACTCAGTGGATGGTCTTCAGATTAATATCTAAGAGGAGGGGTCCACGAGAGTGCGCACAGCACGAGCTTACAGTCTGATTATACTTTGCAAAACGGATGTGAAGTTTGCTGGTTGGTAAGGTGTACGACTTGAAAGAATAAACACAATAAAACTCCCCGGCTGAGACCCAGGTTACGACGCAGCGGCTCAAGCATGCTCTGAGGGAGCACGTTTGCATCCCGGTCAATTTTTCCCAGCACATGTCGGCGAGCGCTCGCGAGCACGAGATGCCACATCTTAGTGCAGCAAGTTTTGCAAAAGAGCATGCTTTTATTGCTGAAATGCCCTGAGCATGATTGCCGTGTTAAGGTTCAACATACATACGATCGCGCGATGTGCATCTATATGTTTGAAAAGACTCTGTAAAGCTGGATTACCATTTGGAAAGGCAAATGTACGTAGTATACGCATGTCGCCAAGGGGCAAGTCTTTGCCATATCGGATGGGAAACACATCAAGTTCGTTTTCGATGGCATATATCGCACGACGATGGTAAGCGAGGTACTTCCTCACCATATCGTAATCGAAAAATCTTCGCACCGCATTTTGCATCTGCCCTTGCCATTCCGATGGCATCCTATAGGTGAAGTTTTCATTCAATTTGAATCGATCGTTAAACTCGTATGGCTCTAGTACTTTATTAAACCAATACATATACACCATCTCAGCCTCGTCTTTGCGTTGTTTGCCAACAGACACCAAAAGGTCGTCGTGTGTGTGAAAAGACGCCATTTTGGTGCCAGCGCCAAAGCGGTGGACTTTATATACTACGCGACAACGCTAAACTTGATAACTTCGAGTCTTAACATCTTCGTGTAATGTCGAACCAGGTGGTCTTCATGCGTTCTTCGTACATGGTTGCATCATGTTGTATGACCCTGCTGTTGCAATTGGAACTGAGTAGCCCGTACGGAACATACTAGTTTCAAACAATCCCGAAATCGTAGAAAGTATGTTGTTGTATGCGTGCGCTTCTGCGACGTCTAGGTGCACGCGCGCAAACGCTCGATGAGGGCGTCAATCGTGTCCACGGGCTCCATGTCGACGGAGGGCGCTCCGCTCACGCAACCGGAGTAGTACAAAATGTAGTGGCCAAACGCACCGTATTGAAACGGGTTGTATCCAGCATCTTGCCAAATCTCACGGCAAATGCTTGTCATGACCGCATTCTGTTTGAGGGTATACATGCTTTCCTCGTCGAAACAAAATGCAACGTTTTTCTTCTTGACGACCTTGTTGTTGTTGGTCACAAGCACCTGCTGAATGCTGGTGTTGGCATCAAAGTAGGATTTGGTGATCTGCTTGAACGGGTCTGACATATCCAAGTCGAAAACCTGGATGTCTTTCTTCGAGGCACAATCCACCGGAATCAGCCAAGCAATTTTGGTTTTCTTGGCTTTTTTGTGCGCCGCGTCGTCCTCAGTGTCATTTACACGCTTCTTCTGCCCGGTAGTCTTGCCGTCGGCGGTGTCGGTAGTCTTGCCGTCGGCGGTGTCGGTAGTCTTGCCGTCGGCGATGTCGGTAGTCTTGCCGTCGGCGATGTCGGTAGTCTTGCCGTCGGCGATGTCGGTAGTCTTGCCGTCGGCGATGTCGGTAATCTTGCCGTCGGCGATGTCGGTAGTCTTGCCGTCGGCGATGTCGGTAGTCTTGCCGTCGGAGATGTCGGTAGTCTTGCCGTCGGAGATGTCGGTAGTCTTGCCGTCGGCGGTGTCGGTAGTCTTGCCGTCGTCAGTGCACCCCGATTCCACAGAAATGCACAGAGCCTCTGAAGTTTCAGAAGGCATGCTGAATGTCTTTGTTGATTCGTTGGAATCAAATCGTGTGCTTATATTGTGCTTTTGCACGGGTTTCTCGAAATAGATTTGCAATTTTTCGGCACACAACATATTACCGCACAATTTGACCAGGATGTCGGCGTCGGCCCGTCGGATTTTTGACAAAATACATGGAATAAAAAATCCATCGTACAAAAAGGGAGTCCGTATATAAACGTGCCCATCGGCAAGACCACCGCACAAAGGATGCCGCCGTGCCCACGAAACGAGGCCCGGCACGGTGTATGTGGCAAAGCGCAGTGGTTGTGTAGCAGACGCACACAATGTGTTCTTGTCATCGTGTACCTGGTGGCAGGCACGGTTGCTTTTCGCAGACAGTAGACGCGTCACATATCTCATGTTGGACACGGCTCCGAATCTGCGAGTCGTCTTCATTGGCATTTGCGCGGCGTGATTCTTGCACTTTTGTCGGGCCCGGTCCTGCTGCTTTCAGTGATCGTGTTGTTTCTTGAACTGAACAAAAATACAAAATATCACGGCGAGTTTTGCCGGCCGTCTGTGCAAACATGTCCTGTTGTGCGGATATGTGGGGAAAAAAATGTTAGCCAGCACTGTCGGGTCTTGACGTAGAAACCAAAATCGATCGAGTTGGCACAAAGTGGTGTGGTCGACAGCAGTGCACAGATGATGTCGCCGTGTCCACGAAACGGGCGCCCGGGCGGCGTGTGTGGCAACGCGCCATGGGTTTGCAACAGACGCAGACAACGTGCGATTATCACCGTGTACCTTGTGGCAGCCACCGTCGCGGTGGCTTGGGTTTGCCAAATTTTCATGGCGAGCGGTGGGGTGCCTGCGACACCTTCGGCACGCGAAACGAAGCCGCCCACGTCTGACAGCCGGAGGACAGACACACCCGGCACGTATGCTGCCGCATATTCGGACGGTGCCGACATGAACATTTCAGTGTACGGCATGGTGGACCGCGTGCTTGCGTGGGCATCCGACTTTGATATCGACGGGAATGCCCTGTTTTGCTCCGACGAGCTGCGAAAGATGCCAGCGACGGCGGCACAGTTTGTTCCCGGCTTCTATCGTCGGCGTGCAATGCGGGGTGTGCGCCAGGGGTGTCTCCGGTACATACAGATGGAGGCCACACTGTATGTGCTGCCATTTGAGGCACTCGCAGCCATAACAAGAGAGCATTCTCGTGACGGCCCGCGATACGTGAAGGAGACAGCATCGTACAAGTTCCAGGCGGTGCCGGATTACCTACGTCGCGTGCCCTGGCCGTTTGTGTCGCAGGAAGGCCTGGAGGCCGCTGCTACGTTTACATACCACGGCAGCGATGCCGTGTTATCGCAATCATGGTCGTCCTCGGACGTTCAGGCAGGAGACATTATCTCCGTGCGGGGCACCGGGGTTTCGCAGGAGTTCTGGAGATGGCGCCACCCCTTGATCACGGTGCGGTATATTGTGATGGTGCAGACCGAGGCAGAAGACGTCACGCCGGGTGTGTACCACAACATGACACAGTCGGATGACCGCGTCGCGCTGTTTTACAGCATGAATCACGACGAAGCCCATGCTGGCGTTCATCCCAAGTATCAGCCTATTCCAATCGGGCAGCTCTTTCGCAACTCGGGCCGCGATGTGCTCGCAGCACACCGCAGTGCTCCACCGTGGTCTGACTCTTCCCGGACTACTGTGGTGTTGTGGATGCTCTCGGTGCACTCCGCAGAGCGCCAGGACGCCCTAAGAGTGCTGTCCAAGAATCTCGGCAGCATCCTGCAGCAGCGCAACTACACCAACAACGTATTTGAGGTGTACAAGACCGCGAAATTTGTTGTCAGTCCGTACGGGGCGGGGCCCGACTGTCACCGGACATGGGAGGTCCTGGCAATGGGTGCCGTACCTATAGTTCTGAGTCATGCCGGATTGAACCCGCTTTTTGCCGGGCAAGCGGTCGTGATTGTCAAGTCGTGGTTGGATGTCACCGCTGACTTTCTGGACGCTTGGTCGCCACCCCTACCCAACAACAAGACAAGAAATCCATTGTGGCTCGGCAAGTGGTACGGCGAAATGGCAGAGGCGCAACGCCAGATAATGGCCCCTGGGGGCCTCGTATCTTAGCATTCAATGAACATTTCTTTTGCTGTGCTTGAGGTTTCGGGATGCTGCCCTATATAAGTAAGGAGATCGCAGACAAGTGCGCGGAGAAACGACAAGAGTATTTTTGCAAGTTTCAGAGGACCTGTTTCGAGATCCAGTTTAGTGACCCGCGTTTACGTGTTCGGCGGTCGTCAGCCACCGATTCCTAGTTTGCACCATGGCCGACCCCGACGACCCTGTGCGCCCGACCGTAAACGACGTCTTTGATTTTAGAAAAATCGCCACCGTCTTTTGCGATGTCGTGTCTAACGTGCATGCTGCCTCCATGTGGGGTCGTCAGATCGATGCTGCCGTCTTGTCGATGATTACGGAGCTTGCTACTCCCTATATCGTGTCTCCGGTGATCTACCGGGCGAGGTGCGCCTCGGACGTAGATGCGTATCTCCCCTACCCCTACTCGGACGTAGATGCGCTTCTCCCCTACTTCGAGCAGGAACACCGGGAACACCAGTGGTGGTGGGGGAACATGGACGACAAGCATGCACTTGTAGACATGGTCGCGCTTGACTTTGGGCCTCGCATTTTTGCCGGTGGCATAGCTTCCCAGAACTATGGTGTGCACGGGGAACCGCAGTGTAGCCAAGTGTTCAAATACGACGAGCATGGCGTACCTACTTGGTATGTTCTCGTGGTGCAGTTCCGCGGCAGCATTCGCAACAAGGTGTGTTTTGACCTCATGGTGCACGCGGACACCACGTTGACGGGAATTCTGTCCTTTATCTGCGAGATGTTTGGCATGCCGCAGGTTGACTCAACCGTACAGTACGTAATGCCCTTACTGTTTGTTTGGGGATTCGATGCCGAGGGTGACGTGGACGTGGAGGGATTGGACTACGTGTTGCACCCATACTCGTGTTTTATATTGGACCCCAGAAACACCAGTGCTTTGGCGAACAGGAGGTTTGCAGATGTGTTTGTACAAATGCAAGAGGTCGCCGCGAGGGTGCAGGAGCAGTTGCTGCACGTGGAGGAGGAGGAATTTGAACCACAGCATGAGAGCGACGCAATGCTCCAGTTGCAGGTCGGGCTTTGGGACTAGGAAACAAGAGCACAGGGAGATAACCCGAACCCGTTTAGAGAAGAAAAAACGTGACGCGTCGTGGTGGATGTAGCGCATGATATGAACGTGAACGGCTGGCACTCGGCCGACGTTCTGGTGTGTGTTCTACTTTCGGGGTTCGATTCCTCGTCGCGTCGGCGGTAAACTCGCGAATCATATCGACACATGTAAATAAATAATATATATTTTGAGTGCGGTGTAAAATCGAGTTCATATTGGTGGAATTACACGGTTGTGTTTTCGGGATGCTGCCCTATATAAGCACGGGGACCGGATACGAGTGCGCGAAGAAACGACAAGAGCATTTATTTGCACTACCAAAAGACCATTTTTGAGATCCAGTTGAGTGACCCACGTTTACGTTTTCGGCGGTCGTCGGCCACCGATTCCTAGTTTCTACCATGGCCGACCCCGACGATCCTGTGCGCCCGACCGCTAACGACGTCTTCAATTTTAAGAAAATCGCCGCTGTCTTTCGCGCTGTCGTGTCGAACGAGCATGCTGCCTCCGCGTGGGGACGTGAGATTGATCCTGGCATATTGTCGATGGCAACTACGCTCGCCGCTCCCTGTGTCGTGTCTCCGGAGATGTACATGGCGAGGCACACCTGGGGTGTGTCGATGGATCGGCTCCTTCTTTGCTTCGTGCCGGGCTACCGCCAACACCAGTGGTGGTGGGGGGACACGGACGACACAGATGCTCTTGTAGACATGGTTGCGCTTGACTTTGGGCCTCGCATTTTTGCTGGTGGCCTTGCAAATGGCGATCATGATGTGGCGGGGAATCACCAGTGTAGCAAGGTGTTCAAAAGCGACGAGCATGGCGTCCCTACGTGGTATGTTTTTGTGGTGGAACTCCGGGGCGGTCACGACGACGTGTATCTTGACCTCATGGTGCACGCGGACACCACGATGATGGAAATTATGTTGTTTGCCTGCAAGCTGTTTGGCATGCCGCTCATTCCCTCGACCGTGTTGTTTCTGTGGGGATTGGACGAGGAGGGCGAAGTGGACGTCGATGACCCGAGCGCCAGCCTTGATCTGTGCTCCGACAGCACCTCTGCTATCATGCACATGCGTTTTGCAGAGGTGTTTGCAATCATGGAGCAGGTCGTCGAGCGCATGCAGGAGAACTTGCTGGAGGAAGAGACGGAGGATTTTGAACATCACCACGAGTGGGCCAACATCATCAACTTGCAGGCTACGCTTTGGGACTAGGAAGTAAGAGCACAGGGAGACAACCCGAACCCGTTTAGAGAAGAAAAAACGTAACGCGTCGTGGTGAAGGTAGCGCATGATATCAACGTGAACGACTGGCACTTGGCCGACGTTCTGTTGTGAGTGCTACTTTCGGGGTTCGATTCCTCGTCGCGTTGGCGGTATATCGCAAAGCGGAGAGTGCGAAACTACAAGGTATGGGGACGGGGACACAGTGAAGGATGCAGGGAATGCACGGAAATTTGCCAGGAACCCAAAATTTATGAACAAAGATTTTTTGACGAGTCTCACGTGGGTCGACAGCGGCAATTCGAATGTGAGTAATGTTTAATTTCAATAGTATTTTTTAGTTATTTTTTTATGTACTGGAGGTAAAATATGACCTCGGGATTTTTTGCAGTGACAAAATGGTCAATATAATATCAATACAAACAAATAGTACGACTTATTGTAATGGTACTAAAATATACATGATTTTAATGTAGGGTGGCAAACTGGCTGCGTTGAATTCGCGGGACCTTTTGGATTGTTACTATAAATTTTCAATGTCGCTCGCATAGCGTCGTGTAACGCGCACACCCCGACAGAATCCACTGCAAGTGTGCTTTGCGATGCTTCAGCTGCGAGTGTATGGTGTTTCCTCACAAGTGTCGTTGTTACGTAGTATGTGCATCACGTTGGCGAGTAAAACGCAAGCAAACTTTGTATCGATGCGTTCTTTGTGAACTGGTCAATGGCGACTTGTTCGTGCTTATGATGGTCATAATACGCGTTGAAAAGGTCTTCCCTCAGTTCCTTCAGTTTGGTTGAACTTGCCCGCTCCAGTTTTCGCTCTTGCGCGCGCGCGGCAGTACATACAGTCCCAGTGGGTCCGAATTCCGCGACATACGCAGTGTCGCCGTTGGCAATTTTTACCAGAAGGGCATCCATGTCATTTTTGTCTTGTGTTTTAATTTGTAGTTCTGCCCTTTCAATCCGTGATACGTCCTGTTCCGCCACTTTGATTGCTGCGGTTCTCTCCCTTTGCTCCTGCTCTGCCGTTGCTCGCATGGCGGTCGCAGTTTTTTTGGCATGGAGTGCATTCGCGAGGTCTTTCTTGTAGGTTCTGGCATTTGTTTGCAACAGAATGTCCTTTTCCCGGCGTTTGTATTCGACGCTGCGTTTGGACTCGATGTTTATGGCGCGCACTCCGCTTTCCAAAACGTTGGCCATTGTTGTGTGAAGTTCCTCTACCTTTTTCTTCAGTTCGGAGGCCGCCGACACTCTTGCCTCCGTCATCTTCTGACGGATATTCTTCAGGAATTTATATGCATTCTGTTGTTCTTGGGTCCACGGGGCGAGTTCCCCTTGAAGTTTGGCCGCATCCTCTTTTCTTTCCTGTGCATATGACGAATCCATCTTGCGTTTACTGTCCAAGTTTTCACGCTTCCGCTCGTCTTTTTTGACTTTTTCTTTTGCCACCTTTGTCTTGACCTCTTTCGTCGCGTACGTCGTCTTGACTTTGTTGGTGGCCGCCGCAGCATTGGACTGCTGAACTTTGTTGTCGTCGTCGCACGTGGTGTAGTACGACGAAGGACGCCACCCATGATGATGCGCTCCCACATAGTGGATGTTGTGCGTAGGCGTTGGTGAGAGTCCGAGTATCGAGTTATATGGATCATGTTTGCCTAGTGCTGTCATGGCCTCGAACTCGACCGTATTGACGATGCGACGAGCACTGGTCAGGGAATTGTCGCCACCACGGGCACCTATACCTACAACAGGATCGTGCATAAGATAATGCCTCCTTATCTCATACATGAGTGTTTCGTCCGTAGAATTCGACAGGAACTGATTGACATATTTTTCATGTTCTGTGATTGCGATTTGCAACACGAGCAGCATGGCGTGCACCTGTCGTTGTGTAGTGATCGATATAGAACTCAAATTGCAAGAGACAAGACGGCGCACTCTGATGATTTTCGCCATCATCATGCTATTCACGTGAAATTGGTGTTGCAGATTCAACATGCACCCTTTCTCTTGCTGACGCATCCAGGAAACATCCGCAGCAAGCTCTGCAACGTAGATAGTAGTGCACAAACAAATCTCACGACTCACATCATCACAGCACGAAAAGTCTGGCACAACCATACGCAACTGCGTAGTAATTCTGTGCATGTATGCGTCGAACAGCTTGCGTTCGTGTGGCTCGTTTGAGAGATACGGATTCACGTGCTCTTCGTGTTGACGCAATGCTACCTGGAGCTCCTTACACATGGCGTACAGGAGTGAAGTATCCACATTCGGGGCGTCAGCAGCGGTGTTGTAAGTGGCAGTGCAAGCCACTAAAGCCGATATTTTTCGAACCAACAAACTCTCCACTGCGGGTGGTCTCAATGGTCGGTGCTCGCTGGCATAGTAGCCATTTTCACGCCATGGTACGTGCGATGGGCGGGGCAGGTCGGGGGGAAATGTGTGGCGCACGAGGTGAGAATCCCACATTTGAGATTGTATTGCGGTGTGTCGTGCATTGTACAGGATTTGTTTATATACCAAAGGCCGTGGAAAATCACCATACGATAAACAAGGAAAACAAAAGCGCATCGAGTTTTGTCGCCAAATACCACCGCAAGCGCGTCGCCCGTTGCACTCGGTCAGACGTTCTGGTGTGCGTGCTACTTTCGGGGTTGGGTTCCTCGTCGCGTCGGCGGTCAACGCGCGAGTCATGTCGACATATGTAATTTAATGATATGTATTATGACTGCGCTGTGAAATAGGGACCATATTCGTGGAATTAATGCGAGTTGGTACTTGTTTCGCATGATACGCCTCGTTCACAGCTTTTGTGGCCTGTAGCCGCTGTTCTAGGGCTTGCATATCGTACATTGATTTTTGTACTTGTTCATTTACGAGTGCCACCTCGGAACATTGTTTCCTGTAAGTGTCCTCCAATGGTTTCTTAAGATAGAGCAATTCGTGCATTTCAAGATTTATCTTGCTTATCATGCGCTCATGTGATCTTCCCGCGTTTTCACGTGTCACCTTAAAACCCGCCACTCGCTCTTCGTGGGCCGAGGGACCGGCCATCCATCCTTTAAAATCGTCGACATACTGAGTTGGGAATTTGGATGGTAAGAAACCGGCCCCAGCATCGGCGTGCGATTGCAGCAGGTCGCACTGGTGCGCAATATAGCGACGATTGGGAGATGGGTATTCATGCCTCATCGCAATACACACTGCAATGACAGTGTTCCTTTATATACGCAAGCGACGGTACGACGTCTGATATTTTGACAGGTGTACAAAACAACGTCGCATGCACACAAATACGCAGATTCGAGTGCGGATTTTATTTTCAATTTTAATTTTTGTATTGCTCCTTGTGAGGTCACAGTTCAAACACACACTTGCAAATGGTATGTTGTCGACAATAGGCACATGCATTACACGTGCATCAGACCAAGACTCGCGTTTTCGTGCTCGAGCTTCGCGAGTTCGAGTTTCATTTGTGACATTCTTACAGAATTGTTAACAATCGAATCCCGTGCAGAAACAATGATTTTGGCCAGACGCGGCACTTCTGATTGGAGGTGCTCATATCTCTGCTGCTGGCGGCGTACATTTTCCTGGCGCTCGGTGATGATCTTGTCGTAATCATATTGGTCTTGACCAGCCTGTCGCTCCATGCTTTGCCACTCCCCACGGTGATATATCCTGTTCGCCCCTGCCATGGCATCGGTGACCATGTTTGCGCTCTGACTTACTTCCAAGTCATGTGGCCACATTTGGGTTGTCTTGCGAGGAACAATAACGCTTTCTTATATATGAATCAGCCGTCAAACTCACGGGATCCGTGTAATTCTTTTGGTGTAGGCCTTAGCAATCCGTGCGACAGCGTGCACATAGAGCCCTGCGATGCAGGCCACGCCCACCACGTGAACATAACACAACACACACATGGTCGTGGCGAGTGCGGGTGGTTATAAGTGAGTGCTCGCATCGCATTTTTATCAGCACATGCCCGCCTGCTGCGACGGTTGCACTATTTGTGCAACATCACTTCTTAAATACACGATGTCGGCTTATGGTCGGGTTATATAGGGTATGTATTTTTAAGTGCGATGGGCTGTGCATTACTGTAGTATATAAAGGCTGTGCATCTGTGTTCGTACATAGAGACCCCTACAGTAAATGTCCAACGCAAACGCTGGTCCGCTACCAGAGCAATTTCCGCTAGAACCAATATGTCCGTCGATAGAACCATTGTGTCTCAAAATGAGGCTTGTGAAGCTGCAGCACTTGAATGCCCTACCGCGCAACGGCAGATATGCCATTTTGATGGGCGAAGCACAAGATGGCTCGTACAACGTGGCAATCCCGGGAGATGCGGCTGTTTTAGGGCTCCAATCCAAGAATATCAACTTTTTGCCGGAGTTGGGAGGCTACACCATGAGCCAGAATATTTTGACGTTGAAGTGGTATCAAATTGATGTTTTAACCGCCTGGAAAGACATCTACGTCGACCCTAACTCGATTTACTCAATGGGGTCAATGCTGGGTGTGCAGCCGGATGATATTTGTAGCGTCAAACACAAAATTCCAGATCAGGTTCTATGTGGAGCGCAAGTATCACCATATACTATCTGTTTTGGGCTGATTGACGTAGAGGACATGAGTCCAAGTTTCAGGCTTGAACACGAAGCCATGCTTTTTATGTGCTGGCGTGACAATGACATGCCATACAGGGTCTTCAATCCATTATCACAAACACAAACGCAGCTAGGATCCTGCAACAGATTTTATTGGACTAATTTCCGTGAAGTCGAGTGACCGTCACTCCGTGTGGCACTGCAGTTGAACTGTACAACAACAAAATGGCGTGCGCTTGGGCGACGATGTTTACTTCTAATCAAAACGATCGCCATACACCATCATACGTTGTTGGATCGGGGCGCGGCAGACCGGGCAGTTTACAATCTGCTCTAGGTTTCCACAGTCCTCGCAACACACAATATGGTAGCAAGGTTGGAATATTATGCGCGTTTCCTTGACTTTGCAGATTACGCACTGTTTTTTCTTGCTCTCTTCTTTGCACACAACACAGGGCAATAGCACAACCGAGGTGTCGCGCCCCAGCGACTGTTTTGCAGAGGCAGAGGCAGCCTGCGCCGCTAGCAGTTGCATCATTTCTTCTTGGTCTGGTATAGCATACTCGGAATTGGGTCCTGCAAGTAAATGACGATCTTGAGTGCTAGAAAATAATCCCGCGGATCCTCCATCGCTTGGGCGTGGGAATTTGCTCGATCGTCGTGATCCTGCAGCCACCGACCCTTCATCGCCGTCATCATCGTTCATGAGACGACCGCCTCCACCGCGGCTGCCACTACCGCCTCCACCGCGGCTGCCACTACCGCCTCCACCGCCGCTGCCACTACCGCCTCCACCGCCGCTGCCACTCCCGCCTCCACCG
>Ga0209702_10005095_pt1 | contig 18311 bp, 14 predicted proteins | sample FRY01_FD_187210 | JGI IMG/M metagenome (GOLD analysis project Ga0209702, IMG submission 187210) | Freshwater microbial communities from Lake Fryxell liftoff mats and glacier meltwater in Antarctica - FRY-01 (SPAdes) (version 2) | ecosystem: Environmental > Aquatic > Freshwater > Ice > Glacier...
CTGTCCAAAGATCAGGGGTTCCAACTGCAGATGGGAGAGTTATAAAACACGCTTTCCGTAAAGATGGGAACGTAGGGTCCCATAGATGGGATATACGATTAAATCGCGAGTGAGGCTCCTAGGATTATTAAATATATTTTAACAAAAATTTATAGTATTCATATATATCATTTATTTTTAAATTATTCAGTATGCTTTTAATGATAATTTATTTTATATTAAATTTAAAAAAATTTTTAAAAAAATAATGGCCAGAACAAAACAAACCGCAAGAAAATCAACTGGTGGGAAAATACCCAGGAAAAATGTTGCTAACAAAAGTTCAAGCAAAAAGAATATTTTACTTGTTGATTCAAAGAAAATACATAGGTTTCGACCCGGTACTGTGGCGTTAAGAGAAATAAGAAAATATCAAAAAAGTACTGAATTATTAATTCGTAAACTACCATTTCAAAGACTGGTTAGAGAATTAGCTCAAGATTTTAGAAATGATTTACGCTTTCAAAGTTCAGCTGTTTTAGCATTACAGGAAGCATCCGAGGCATATTTAGTTGGACTTTTCGAAGATACCAATCTTTGTGCGATTCATGCAAAAAGAGTTACTATAATGCCAAAGGACATTTTATTAGCTAAGAAAATACGAGGTGATAGATATTATAACTGATTATATGTATCAACAAAGAATATTAAAGAGTAACATACTTTTTTGTTTTTATAATTTAAATAAAAAATTTTAATTCAATTTATTTTTTAATAGAAAAAATAAGTCTTGTAAGATTCTGTTCCAAGACTTTTTTAAACTATTATTAAATTTATAATTGTTAAATCCATTTAAAAACTTCTAATTATTAATTTTGAATTTTTTTGTTTGATATTCTTTTATAATTTTAACTATAAAAGAATATCAAATTTTTTCATCAACAACTTTATATATAAATGTGTATATTAGGATATGAAATACGTCGTTTACTTTCCTATATAAATTGAATACAAATTGAATACAAATTTAATTATTAAATCATTCCAAAAGTTTAACACTTTGATAATCTTAAAAAATCTTAATCTAAAGTTACCAATAATGAATTTTTAGAAATTAGTAGTAATCTTATTAAAAATTTATTTTAGCTTTTTTTTTATGTTTTTACCTTTAGATTCTATAGTCAAAATTTTAGTTTCACAAGCTATAATTGTTAATGGGCCGTTGATAGGGACCGGTAAACTATAATTACTTACTCTTATTTCTGGATCGGTAACATAAAACATCCATGCACTATCACAATTTTGGTAATGTCGTAATTTTCCACGCATTGCTGGTTTGTCTTTTACTCTCTTCTTAAGAACAATTGTTACAGCTTTATCAAATTCTTTTTTAATTAGTTCAACTAAATCTATATCGATTACATTTTCGTTTAATAGTTCCCTCAACGTTTCATCTAACTGAATACCAATAGTCGATGCTCTGTAATGAACGAATGACATTGGAAAATGTTATACTATTTATTTCACAATGTTTAAAATTAACTAATTATTTCAAAATATAATTAGATTAAAATAAAATCTTAAGCCCAATTTTATTTTAAAGTAATACCTTTTATAACCCGATCTATTTTTAACAACATTGAGGCATTTTCAAAAGCTAATTTGTAAGCGTGAATTTTAATAGCTGACACCTCAAAAACACCAATTTTTCTATTATCGATAAGATTACCACTCCGTCCCTCAATACCGAAACAAAAGAAATCTTTTTCGTGGAAGTTTTTAATTTCAATCATTTTTTGAATGACCGAAACCCCACAATTTTCAATGAGAGTTCTTGGAATAATTTCTAAAGATTCAGCAATAGCCTTATATATATAAAAATTATTATTTTTAAACAGCTCTGATTTTTTCCACAAGTTATTAGAAATTGCCATTTCAGTTGCACCACCCCCAGGGAGCATTCCAGGGGAGTATGTCGCGACCTTTGCAACTGAAATGCCATCATTAAGATTCCTTTCCATCTCATCCAATATATCTTTCGAGGGTCCAAAAAGAAGAATAGTTTTACAAGCAGAATAATCATATCCTAAAATATAGGCATAATATTCATCGCCAATTTTTTTCACTGAGAAACATCTTGCTTCTTTAATGTCACTTGATTCGATTTTTTCAATTGATGAAACGATATTAGTACCAATAACTTTTGACAACCTATTGTTGTCTGATTTTCTTATTCTCCGAACTACTGAAATGTTTGCTTTGTACAAATAATGTAAGGCAATGTCTGATACATTTTTTTCAGTAAATATCAAATCAGGGTTAAACTTTTTTATGATATTACAACAGTATATTTCATAATCTTCTTCTACCTTCATCAAGTCTTTCCATTTTTTACCTTCTGTAATTTCTAAATTAGATCTAGTTTCACCCTTTTTAAACTCGATATCACAATCTAACAATAAAATCCTAGGTCTTGATATTTTTCTCCTCATTTTTGGATGTGATACATCCTTAAGGATTACCACACCTGAAATAATCGTTGATTTCTCAATATCAAATGTGGGAATTTTTTCAATTTTGAAAAAAGTATTTGGTTTAAAGAAAGAATCGTTTTTTTTTATCTCAATCGCTTTTATTGATAATTCACAGATTAGTCTGGAAAACCTACCAACAAGTTTTGTTCCGATTGCAGATAAGATTACTCTCGTAAGATCTCTTGAATTTTCTTCTAATGGGCTGATTGAAATTTTATCTTTAATAAAAAATATACTTTCTTCTAGCGCTTTTAAATAGCAACTAATTATAACACTCGGATTGAAATGCTTTTGGAGGAGTATTTTCGAAGTTTTCAATAGCTCTGATGCAACTATAACCACTGTGGTCGTCCCGTCTCCAACTTCTCCATCTTGAGTATTCGATAGTTCGATTAATGATTTAGCTACTGGGTTTTTTATGTCAATTTCCCTCAATATACAATTTCCATCATTAGTTATGATTACTCTTCCTTGATTGTCAAGTATCATTTTTAACATTGATCTGGGTCCGAGAGTTGTTTTTAATAATGATGAAATTAAATGTGCAATTTCTGAGTATGTCGATTGTGCAGGTAAATTAGAAATGGTCATTTTACTTAAATAATAGTATAATCAAAAACTAAATTAAACTTGAAATAATATAAATTTGAAATAATACAAACTTAAAATAATACAAACTTAAAATAATACAAACTTAAAATTATATAACTATATATTTATTAAATATTTTTTTTTTATCACAATACAAGGGTCTGCTTTTTCGGTATTTCAAATAATTTACTTTATTATTAGTTCATTGTAAATTTGGGTTTTAATGATTTTATTAATTTTCTTTAATTTTTCAAGATACTTGTCAACATCTTCTAAAGATAAGGTTTGAAACTTTTTCTCAATCGAAATTATTGTAATTTTTATATCAGTTGCTTTTATATCATTTTTTAAAATATTTTGTAACAATGAAATTGTATATGTTATAAGTTTCTCGTATTTAAAATATCGAAAATCATACGAGATGTCGTTTTTTTGGATATAAGTTATAAAATCATTGCTGTTCTCTCCAATTGCACAAATAGAATGTGAAGAAAAATATCCAGAAGGATCCATTTTTATAATGATTGGTCCAATTTCTTTATCAATTCCAAAAAAAATAGTTTTCACACCAAGAAGTCTTGTGATAGATTGTTGGGATAAAACTTGGTTTTTATTTGCAATTAAGTTAGCTAGTTGATCAATAGATATTTCATGTCCATTTTTTTCGTTAAAATAACAAAATTCCTGAATTATTTCTGAAACTATATAGTTTAAATCTCCAGGTATACCTGAGCACACAAAGCCAGTATATTTATTTAATTCCAGAGAAATAGAATCTGAAGATGGTATATTATATATTATAAAGTTTTTTCGTTCTTCGATCAAACAGACTGTATTTAAGCCTTTAGTAGCGATGCAGGTTGCACCTGAAATGTCAGCAGCTCTAATGGAATATTCAATTTGATACACTCTTCCTTCAGGTGAAAACGATGTTACACTTTTGTCAAAATTATTTTTCATTAGTTTTTTCATTTAATTAATTTTAACGAGGCTTCTTATTAAAAATTTAATGGATTTTAGCACACGAGATTTCGAAACAGTCCTTCCTGAATGTGGTAATGCGACTATTATATCAATTAATGATTTAAATGAAATGGGAATATACGTATCTTTAATAGAATTCGATAATATAGAGGGTTTATTACTTTTTTCAGAAGTTTCAAGGAGGCGGATTAGATCTATGGCTAAGTTGATAAAAATCGGAAAAAAAGAAATTGTTTCAATAATAAGAGTTGATACAGATAAAAGCTATATTGATGTTTCAAAACGACAAATTACAGATATTGAAACAAATTATATGAGAAAAAAGAGAAAATTTGGTAAAATTACTAACCTAATCTCCAACAACATTTCAAGATTTTTATGTTTGAATTTCGAGGAGACTAGGTTAAGATGGGTATGGCAACTAGGAAGAAAATACTGTCATGTCATAAAGGCTTTTAAAGTGGTTTCAAAATTTAAAAAATATTTAATAACAAGTATTGATTTGACTAATAGAGAAGTAGAAGTCTTTTCTGACAATATTAAGCAAAAAATTTCTGATAATAGTTTAAGAATAGAAGTTGAATTTGAAATGCTGTCGTTTTCTTCAAATGGTGTAGATATTTTAAAAAATGTGATACTTGGTATTAAAAAAAATCCTCTATTTTTAAATATTCAATGTAAAAGCTTAGTTACTCCTCGTTATTTTGTTTGTCTTTTGGGAAAATCAAAAAAAAAAACAATCAAAGTAATAATTGCCTTTTTAAAATCCATTTCAAACAAGATTTTAACAGAAAAAGGTATTTTTCAAATTTTTAAAATTTCAATTAATTAATTCACTTTGGAAAATATTTTATATTTACCTTATATAGTAATTAAAAAACTACTTTAATTTATTTTATTTTCGCCAAAATCTTGACATATCCTGTGATAATTCTTCCTTTGAAATGCGGTTATTTCCCGTTCCTTTATATAACGCCCCCAAATCAACAGCGCCAGTGACACCATTGTTTAGTTTCGATTCGTTCGGTTGAGAAAATCCGGTAGCCACTACGGTAATAGATATCTCATTTTCCATGTTATCATCAACCAGCGCTCCAAAAATAATATTAGCATTTGGATCTACAGCTTCGTATATAACTTCTGCTGCTGCATTTATTTCGTGTAAAGTCATGTCTTGACCCCCTGTTATATTAAAAACAATGCCTTTTGCACGTTCAATCGGGAAATCTAACAATGGTGAACTTATTGCTGCAACTGCAGCATCTTGTGCTCTAGTCTTTCCCGAACCAGTACCAATACCCATCAAAGCACTACCTGCATCAGCCATTACCGAACGAACGTCCGCAAAATCTACATTTATTAATCCCGGTCTGACGATAATTTCAGAAATCCCAACAACTCCTTGCCTAAGAATATCGTCTGCAACAGAAAAGGCGTCCTGTAAAGGGGTATTATCTGGAACAATCTGAAGTAATTTGTCATTAGAAACAACAATTAGAGTATCTACCTTATCCCTAAGATTTGTTATAGCATCATTTGCTTGTTGCATTCGACGGCGTCCCTCAAAAGCAAAGGGTTTTGTTACAACCCCCACTGTTAAACAACCCATTTCTTTGGCCACTTCAGCAACGATAGGTGCAGCACCAGAGCCAGTTCCACCTCCCATTCCTGCAGTTACAAATACTAGATCTCCAGCTGAAACAGCTTCACCTATTAAATCTCTACTTTCTTCAGCTGCCTTTCTACCAATTTCAGGATTCCCTCCTGCACCTAACCCTCTTGTTAATTTGGCACCAATATTACATGTATTAGGAGCTAGAGATCTTGATAATGCTTGAGCATCTGTATTTATTGACCAAAATTCAACTCCCTCAACTCCACCTACCATTCTATTTACAGCATTTCCACCTCCACCTCCTACTCCTATCACTTTAATGACACAAGGGGAATTTCCACCCTCAGGTTTTATAGATGAGGTAGCATTAATAAGAAAAATACTATCTTTCTTTATGTTTCTTCTTTTGATTTGTAGTTTTTTAATATCATCATACGCTGTACTTTTAAAAATACAAAATTTTGGTAAATTTATTGCGTTTGATTTTAAAAAAAAATATTTCATTAATTTTACAATTTAAATTTTATAAATGCAATATAATTTTTATAAAGAAGATTACTTTTTAAAGTTTATATTAAATTTTATATTAAAGTTTATATTTGTTTAAATATATATTATAAATATATGGTTCCTAGTATTAGAAAACATTTAAAAAGATTGAAGGCTCCTAAAAAATGGATGTTAAGTAAATTAGGAGGAATATGGGCACCAAAACCTAAAAGTGGGCCTCACAAAAAGTTTGATTCTTTTCCATTAATATTGATTTTAAGAAATAAATTACATTATGCATTAAATAGTAGAGAAGTTATTCAAATCTTACAGAAAAATGAAATAAAAATCGATGGGAAAGTACGAACAGAGAAGAACTATCCAACTGGTATTATGGATGTTGTCACAATAGATAAGACAAAAGAAAATTTTAGAGTTTTTTATGATAAAATTGGTCGTTTTACATTGCATAGAATTCACTACAAAGAAAGTTCTTTTAAATTATGTAAAGTTCAAAAGATAAAAAAAGGTCAAAATGGTATCTCTTTTCTAATAACACATGATGGTAGAACAATTCGATTTCCCGACCCTTTGATTAAAATTAATGATTCTATCGTTTTTGATTTAATTGAAAAAAGAATAATTGATTTTGTAAAATTTGGAATTGGAACTCTTTGTTTGATAATCGGAGGAAGTAACATCGGTAAAATTGGAATAATTACATTTAAAGAAGAAAATCAAGGAGTTTCTAGTATTGTAAAACTCAAAGACGTCAATGATTATGAGTTTTCTACTAAGCAATCTAATGTTTTCGTGATTGGGAAAGGAAATAAATCATTGGTTTCCTTGCCAGAACATTAATCCCAAATAATAGTATTTAAATATTTTCATATTTTCATATATTTAATTTAAAAAAATTTAATTTTTAAAAAGTATATATAGAATAATTTCTCCTCTGATAAAGCGTAAGAATGAACATTTGGTAAATCTAGTTTTTTTATTTACTTTAATAATACTACTATTATATATTAGAAAATTAAAAAAATTATCGATTGAGTATATATTTCCTGTTACAATATAATCTTGCTTTAAGAATATTTTGCATTTTTTACCTATAACCGTTGACAAAGTGCGTTTAACATCATGTTTTATTCCTCTTACAGCGCTCATGAAAAAAAAAGGTTTAAATTGGTGATTTTAAACGAAATATAAAGATTAAACCTAATTCCAAGACAGGTTGGTATATTAAATTTTCCCCCCACCAAATGGAAATTAATTTAAATCCAACCTCATATTACATTTATAATTAAGAATTTAAGCTTCTTTTTTAAATAGTTTTAAAGATGATATAAATTTAAATTAATTATTTTACAATTAATTTAAAAAATATTTGAATTTTAAATTTTTTCTGGCTTTATAAAATATTGAGATATAATTGAAATTTTATCTTTTAAGTAAATTTATATTAAAATGGAAAATAATGAAAATGAATTTGAAACGAAATTTGAATTTTATCTAGAAAAAAATTTTTATCATTTAAACTTAAAAAAATCCAAATTAAATATTGTAAGAGCTGAAATATCAATTAATTCGATTTATAAATTTAATCCTATATTGGCTAAATTATTTTTTTCATCTCCGGAAAGATTTTTGTTTTTGGCAGAAAATTTGTTAAATAAATTCATAAAATTATCATCTACCTCCACACAGAAAATTAGTGAAACTTCGATTCTTTACAAAATTAATTTACTTGGACCTTTTGGACACCAACTTAATTTGATAAGATTTTTTGGGGCGAATTATCTGGGCGAATTAATTTACATTGAGGGTTTTGTAGTTTTTTATAGTAAAAAAACAATAAAAAGGAGCAATACTGTTTTTTTTTGTGAAAAAAACTCAAAATTATATTCTAAAACTGAAAATTATGAAAAATTTTTACCCCAAGATAATTTATTTAAATTTTTTAAATTTTCTAATATGGATGTTGAACATGGACTTTCAAATTATTTCGAGCAGCAAAAAATTATTCTTTTTGAAAATAATTTGAAAAATAATGTTTGTAATCATAAACAATATTTAAATGTTTATTTGAAAAAAGATTTAGTAGATCAATGTTTTATTGGAGATGAAATTGAAGTATGTGGGATTCTTAAACCAATCAAATTAGGAAATCTTTCGGAGAATTTCGGATTGTATGAAACCTGTCTATCTGCAATTTCCATAAAAAAAAGAAAATCTAGGAAAAAACCTGTGATAAATAAACTCGATTTTTTACTAATAAATTATTTCTCAATGTTTTCAGATTGTTTTGAGAGGCTGTCTTCCTTGATTGCACCCCAACTTCAAGGAATTGAACTTATAAAAAAGGGTATTTTAATGTCTTTGGTTTACTCCAATTCAACAACATTACCATCAATGGTATCTCAGTGTGAAAATATTAATCTATTATTAGTAGGCGATAATAATGTAATTAAATATGAAATTTTCTCATTTATTTCTAATATTTTTAAAATTTGCTCGATGAGCAAATATAATGATTTATTATATTTTCAAGAAGATAAAAATTTAGAGAGTGGAAGAAAATTTCATCCCAATCAAAGATCAGAAACAAATATGCTACTTTTAAAAAACAACTTTGTTTATTTTGATAATTTGGAAGAGTTATCGTATCGAGACAAAATCTCGATTGGTGAACTAATTAAAGATGGATTAAACATAATAGAAGAACAGAGTGAGTGTATATTTACAAAGCCTTACCCTACCCTAATCGGCTGGGTGAAAATAGAAAAAAAAGGATTCGATTATACAAATACTATTCAAAAAAACATCAATTTTCCTGATTCACTATACAACCAATTTGATTTACCACTTATTTTACCAGGCAAGATATCAATTTTAAAAGAAAAAACTGAAGCAAAAATAATATTAAATAATCACCGTTTTTCAAACATTAAATCAAATTTTTTAGATATAACCGAAACATTATTTTCGGGTTTGGATGAAATACTATATTTTGATAAAAATACCATTAAAAAGAAATCTAACTTAATAAAAAAGTCCCCCGACCTTCAGAGCATTTCCGTTAATTTCTTGAATAATTATATTCACTATGCAAGATTAGAAGTTGAATGTTTTTTATCAAAAGAAGTTGTTGAATGTATAATAACTGATCATTATTCGTCGAATCATAATCATAGTCTATACATTAAAAATGGTATTGGAATGATTGAAACATCTGTGAAACTTTGCTTAGCTTTTACCAAATGTCATTTGAGAGAATTTGTATCTATTCAAGATGTTTACTATGTAATTGATTTTTTAAATACTGTATATAACGAAAAATCACAATTAAAATTGAACCGTCATCAATGTTATGGTAAAAAAATTATTTCCTGTAAAAAAACCAAAACCTCTATAATTTATTCTATTATAAAAGATGAAATAGGCGCTATGTTAGTTTGGAAAATTTTTAAAATGAATAACCCTATAATCACAGATCTAGTGGAACTAGTTTGGAATTTTAAAAAAATACATATTACTTCTTTTTTTATAAAAAACAGGATAATAAAAAATGGATTACATTCATTAACAGAAAGGGCTTTATCAAAATGGATTTATAAAAATATATGCATTGTTGTGGGAAAAGATATAATATCAGTATAGTAATTAACTAGGATTTTTTAAAAAGGCATAAAACTGCATAGATATTATTAAATGCTTGATATATATCATTTCTTTTTTTGGCTCCAGTTAAAACTAATTTACCACTTACAAATACTAGCAACACTACTTTCGGTGTGATCATTCTATAAATTAATCCTGGAAATAGTTCAGGTTCATAAGAACAAAATTGATTATGGGCATGTGCTAAGCTTTCCAACCTAACAGGAAAATGAATATCACATGAAGCAACTATATTTTGAATTTTAAAATCTAAAAACTTAGCATACCCGTAACCTAATCTTTGAATTATTCTTGTATATTTTCTACACGATGTTTTTGCAGCTTCTTCTGATTTAGCTCCTGTTATCACCATCTTACCTGAAGAAAAAATCAATGCTGTTGTTTTAGGGTCGCGAATTCTCATTATCACCGCAGCAAATCTCCTAGGGTTATACTCAGCATTACGTGCTTTTAATGCAATCCTTTTTAAATCTAATTGGACTCCGAGATTGACAGTACAAACAACATTTTGAATATTTGGAGTAATTTCATTCATCCTCGTAGCGCCAAACGGAATCAGTTCATTTTGCTTTTCCCTTGTGTTAAAAAGTTTATCTTCAGTTGCTAAAATGTTTGTATCGGAATGTTGATTACTATCAAAGACACTATTTTTTTTTGAAGTTTGATATATTTTTTTTACAATAGACATATTGGCATATAAATCCTCTTTGAGTTTTTTAGCTTCAGGGATCGTATTCTCAAGATTTTTAGTCTGAGAAATACTATTTTTAATTTTGGAAATTTGTAACATTAATCTGAGCTAGATTTTCTTAAAGTTTCCTCCTAGGAAGATATTAATATTAAATTAAAATTTTAAAAATTAAATTGATGATTAGTAATTATTTCAATTTGTAATAAATCTTTTAAAATATTTTATTGGATTTTAAGGGCAATGGACATTTTATATTCTTTTAAAATTTTTAAAATTATTTTTTTCTTTCCATTTAAAAAATACAATGTAAAATATTAATTTTTTTTTAAACAATATTAGTTAATTTAAAAACCTCATGTATTTTTTTTAAGTTAAAACAATTGATTTAAAATACATGAGGTTTTTAAATTAACTAATAGTTATTAATTTTTCAATATATTTTTATAAGATGTTTATTTAGGATTGATATACTTTTCTCCCTTAAATAAAAATTAAATTTTTTTGAGGTAAAAAAAATAAGATTAAAAATTACTGTCTTAAAAAAAATTTAAATAAATTGAATTGTTAAAAAGATTTGAATTTTTCTCAATAACCTTTGGTTTATTTTGGTTAAGCCCTAATTATCTAATATTTTAAAAAATATCTAATTTTTAATAATCAAACATCTGTTCAGAATAAATTTAGTAAATTAAATATTTATAAAATATATTATAAGACAGTTGTTTTTATAATTTGATTAATGAGTAAACAAGGTAGAAACAATGTTACAGGAAGTAAATTTAGAACGACACTTGGTCTTCCTGTAGGTGCACTTATAAATTGTGCGGATAACAGTGGAGCTAAAAACCTTTATATCATGGCAGTTTCAAGGATAAAAGGTAGATTAAACCGTTTCCCTTCGGCAGGACCTGGTGACATGGTTTTGGCAACAGTTAAAAAAGGAAAACCAGAATTACGAAAAAAAGTTACAACTGCTATCATCGTAAGGCAAAGGAAATCATGGAGAAGAAAAAACGGCATTTTTATCTCATTTGAAGATAACGCGGGTGTAATTTCAAATCCAAAAGGAGAATTAAAAGGTTCAACGATAAATGGACCTGTTGCAAAAGAATGTGCAGATCTATGGCCAAAAATAGCATCAACAGCTAGTTCTATAGTGTAAACAAAAGAAACAATAAACTATAGAGATAATAACCTATAAAATTTATAAAATTTAAGAAGTTACAATTTTGTATGAGATTACTTTTTCTTTCTGAATGCATTTTTGAATAGTAACTATGATTTCTTTACCATTTTTGAAATCTTCTTTTATTCTGCTGTTTGCTTCATTTTCATCATTATCCAAGCTAAGATCTTCTCGTACGGTCCCATTCTCATCCAATAATGTTAAAAAATGGTCTTCATCGAGTTCGATAAGCTGATAATCTTGTTTAGTTATTATTGGTTGCATTAAATTGTGAGATGTTGGTGAACTTTCTTGGTACTTTTTACCAGAGAAAATATCTATCCCGGTTATATTCACTTTAGCATGTCCATGTTTTCCGGTTTTTGACGTTGCAATTTCGATTATTTTGCAAGGATTTCCTTTAAGCATTACATGAAGTCCCTTTTTACATGATCCTGCTTTAATTGGTATAGTATCTGAGGCACCAGCATCACCTGAATGAAAAATAGTTTCTTCATCAGAATTCATTTTTACAAAAAAATTACTTAAATTAATATCAAAATTTATTACTATTATTATTTTATTTTATCTTAAATCCAATGTTTAAAAAATCTAATACATTAAAATTTCTAAATGTAAATAAAATTATTTTTACAAAAAAAAAGAATAAAGAAGGGTTTTTATTTATTCTGGTAAAAAATTTTTTCCTTGAAATTGGAAAAATTATTTTATCCAATAGAAAAATAATAATATCCGTCTCAAAGTTTTATAATAAAATTTTAAATGTTCTTGTTCTAAAAAATTTTAAAGAAAATAAATTTGATTTAGTTTTATTAGACAATACGCAAACCATAAGCATAATTAGATTAACGAAAAAATTAGATTTCAAGATAATTTCATCCAAAAATTTATTGGCTGAATTTTCGTTAGATAAATCATATTCAATCTTTATGGTCATATCAACAGAATCTTTTACTTGTGTTTTAAGTACAACGGGAGGAATAAAACTCTTTTTAAGAATTGGAAAACATAAAGAAAATGATAAACTTAGATTTTTTAATAAAGGAACTAAAACTATTCAACAATTATTAATTTGCTATTATATTATATATTCAGAAGACAATAATAAAAAATTCTTTGTGGCTATCGAATCACTCAAATTTTTACCATATTCTAGGTTTCTTGTTTTTTATAAATATAGCAAGAATGGAAGTATAAGAAAAAAAATATTTTCTCGGATTGATAGGTCTTCATATTTAGTTATTCCAATCCCAACAATAAAAGAGATTGCTGAAAAATTAATTGTTTTATCAAAAGGGAAATTATCAATTATCAATTATCGCCTAAGGAATCAAATATCTGATTTTTTTCCAATGAGGGTCTTTAAGAAAAAGTTTTTACAAATTAGCATAATTACGTTTTGTTTTTTTAAGGGAAAATCAAAGATTATCTTTTTTTTTATAAATAAAGAAGGTGATCTATTTATCTTAAATTATTTTTCTGATAAATTTATTGGAAAATATCCTTTAAAAGTCGGTTATTTTGATAGTTTACCTGAAAAAACAAATTCCATCAAGGTTCTCCCTAATGGTATTTTTTATGCAAAACTGGAAACTGGAAAAGTACTATTTTATAGATTTACAAGTATTAAAAATATAGAAAACCAGAGAATGGTTTTTATACCTCACATTAGAACTAAACATTTGATATTAGTTGATGAGTTGTGTTTAATCACTAAAATTTCATCAATCATTAATGGAAATGATTTGGATAAATACTCAAAACAATTGGTTTTTTTTTGTAGTACCAAAAATCATTCTTCAATTCGATTATTAGAAAGAATTTGTAAAATTATGTCTATCTTTAATCGTTCACTAAAATACAGACCAGTGGGATTGTATATAATTGAAGTAATTGATGAAAGTGTTCAATTTTTTATTTCATTCAAAATGTCCACATTATCGTTTTCAATAAACAAAAAAATGGAAGAACTTAATTATTTGAAAATTATTATCGATTTAAAGACTATTTCAATCGTTTATTCTAAATATTTAAAGGGAGTACTTCAAATTACAAACAAAACTATAAGATTTTTAAAATTTAACAATAAACATAGAAAAATATGTCAATGGATTACTGGAAAAGATATATTTATTATAGAGTCGGTACAAAATGTTTATTCAAAATCTTATATTTTCCTTCTCCTCTCAAGTTCAAAAATTATTTTAATGGAAATAGATAAAAATGATAAGTTTTTGGAATTAAAGAGTTGGAGGGTAGAACAATTTGAGAAAAATCATTTTATTCTAAATTTTTACTTCTCGTCTGAACAAATTAAATCTAAATTTTTAATTATTGGAACAAAAAAAGAAAGAATGATTCGTATTTATCAGCTTCAGCCAGATTTATCCATTGTGCTAATTGGAGTACAAGTTTTAACATGGTCTCCTGAATCAATCATGATTTTTAAAGAAAAAAAAAATGTTTTTTTTCTATTAGGGTTAAATAATGGAATTTTGTTAAAATTATTTTTTTGTTCTAAAAAAAAGCGAATCATATTTTTGGAATTTTTAAACCTTTCGATATATCCTCTTTATTTTCCAGAAAATTTTTACCCCTTATGTTTTTTCGTTTTTAGTGACAAAGTTTGGAAAGTTAATAATAATTCACTTAAAGATCTTAATGTTCGGTTAGTGTGTAATAAATCTTTCGATCTTTTTGAATCATTAGGGAAATTTATGGTTATTATAAAAGAAAAAAGCTTAATGGTTTTATTTTATCCAAGAAAATCTAAAATATATCTAAGTAAATCAAGATTTTATTTTAATTTTACTGTAACTAAGTCTTGTTGGACAATTAAAAAAGATAACAAATTTATTTTAACCGTAAACAAAGATAATTTTTCTATCCTTTGCGATCATGGAATGAATTTATTCCCATTAATTAAAGAAAAAAATAAAGGATTGATTAAAAGAGGGTTCCAATTAAAAGATTACGGTTCAAGTATATCTGTTTTAGAAATTTGGAAGAATCAAAATAAAGCCTTTCTCAATAATCTTAATTTGAAGGATTTATTCTTATTGACTACCTCAACAGGCCATTGTTTTTTTGATTCTATTATTAAAAAAAAATCTTCTATACCAGATGACAATATTTTTGTAATAACTAGGATTTTTTGTAGCGATTACACTCATAAAAAAGGAGTTATTTCACCTATCAATGAATACCATAGTCAAAATTTTTCTATTATTTCACTAACATTGAAAAATTTTTCTAAATTTTCCTCAATAATCGGTGGTAAATATTCCCAAGCCCTAAAATTAAATTTTTTATATGAGCATTCTATGAATTACCAATCTATAAATTCTAAAATAAGTTTTTTGAGCAACTTTTTTATAGGAAGCAGACTGGTAATTTTTCTTGAAAAAGGAATTGTAATTCTAGAAATAAAAAAAGAAAATTTTAATATCATCCAATTCATAGAAATTCCAACCTTAAATTTTAAAAAAACATATATCTTAGGGAATATTTTATATTTTACTGAAGGTTTGCAAGAGTTAAAAATCTTTGTTTTCAGCAATAAAGAAAAATGGTGCTCAAGTATATGTATACCTAGTAAATTTTCTATCAATGATTTTTTTATTTTCAATCCTGTGTATATACTAACAAAAGATATGATGGAAAATTTTTATTTTTTTAAAATTTCTAAAAATAAATTTGGTTTTTTACTAAAAAAAGAAAATAGTTTTAAAATTAATCTCCTTTTAAAATTCAATGATGTTATAAAAACAGATCCGAAATTAAATCATAATTTTATAAATGAAATTTTTTTCATTTGATATAAAAAAAATTTATGTCTCGTTTAATATTTTTAATATTTTCCTTTAATTAATATTTTATAAGCAATCGAATTATATTTAAAAAATGTGAATTCCTGTGCTTCTAAATTTAATAGTTTTGATTTTGAAATAAGATTAACACTATTTTTCATCAAAATTTCTAACTCATTTTTGGAAAAATTATCCTTTAATTTAATTCCAATGGGAAAATATTTAAAAATCATCTGATTTTTTATAAAATTTCCAATTATTTGATTGTTATTGATAAAAATGTCCGAATTTTTCAATTTTACTTTGTAGAAAATTTTTAAAAAAAAAACAATTTTGATAATGTTTTTAAAAAATAATTTAATCTCTGATTTAGGGTATATAAATCTTACTTTCACGGCATGTGTTACTTTAGTCGGAAATAAATTAAAATTATAAAAGGCTAGAAAAATATTAAATTTCATAAAGAAGGTAATGATTTCTAGAATTACAAGGTTCCAATTTGATTTAGTTGAAATTTTTTTTTTAGAATTTCTTAAAGGTCTTTTGTAATTTGAATATATGTCAAGATTTAAATTATAAATGAATGATAAGTTTTGTATTAAAAAAGGATTGGAAAGATTTTTTATTAATTTCTGGTATTTTTTCTTTCTCAATTTATAATTCTTTAAAAAATATTTATCCGTAAGGTTGATACATATTTCTACTAAAAAACTATACCCATAGGCACTCAAAAGTATTTTTTTGAAAATTAATAAAACCCATTCTAATTTATAAGACGATACCTCAAACAAAAAAACCCTAGTTTTACTGAAATTATTATTTGAGTTTTCACAAGATATTCCTATTAGATAATTACTGATAAAAGAAATGTAAAAAACAGATTTAACTAATTCTATTTTTCTAAAATTTAAAAATTTAAAGAATTTTTTTTTAGTGAAAATTTCAACATTGAATTGAATTATTAGAAAATCTTTATTAGAAAATAGTATTGTATGAAATCGTTTTAAAAATAAAATGTTAACCAATCTAAATTTTTTTAATTCTAAAAATTCAATGTAAATTATTTTTAAAAAATGTTTTACATTATTAAGTGTTAAAATAAAAATAGTTTCAAAGAAAAGTAAAAAATTTTCAAAAAAAAAAAACTTAATTACGGACCCAGTCAAAGTTTTCAAATTCTTAAGCTTAACACTTTTGATAGTAACTGATTTTAGGACACTACCTAGTCTAAAATTAGGGTTGTAGGTATATGATAAAAAATCTATTTTTTTTTCAGTGGCAATTTGATTATCAGATTTTCTAAAGTTTTTATTAACACTTACATTATTAAATTTTTTAAAGATTCGTGATATTTTTTTGAATGATTTTTTAAAATGATTTATCATATCTGAATTTTTTACATATTTCTCTCTGAATTTTTTTCTTGAAATTTGATATAAAAGTCTTTGTTGGTAATGAAAGCTAAAAATTTTTAAATGATTTGAAATATCAATTTTTTTCTTTATTAAAAAAATTGACTCACTTGCATTTATAAAGTAATTTTTTAAAAAAAAATTTATTTCATTTATAATAGGATTTTTTTTTTGGGAATAGTTGAAACTATCTAATTTTAGAATTGATTTTTTTGTTTCTTTAAAACTAATTTGTATTAGCTCAGGATCGATGTACGTTTTTGAACTTGACTCTACTACACTAAATCTATTTAATTTAATTAAATTTTTGCTATTTTCTAAAAAATCTTTTAGTTCTGGAAAATTTCCTACATTTTTTAGTTTAAAATTGAATTTTTTTGAATAATTTAGCAAAAATGAATTAATATTTAATTTAATAGATTCTGGAAAATTTTCAATGTACACATTTTTCCATCGGCTTTCTTTTTCCCCACCCAAGTTGGAATTAAAGGATAAGATAGGACAGAATTCTTTAAATGAAATGATTGGTAAAAATATATTGTAAAAAACTTTTTCATTTGTAAAAAGATACCCAAAGTTGGACTTTTTAATCAAAAATAGGTTTCGAATAATTTTTTTTTTGGCATATATTAAACCTTTAAAAAACTTGCTTTCATTTAGATAATACCTAATTCTAGTAAAAAAAACTCTCGACAAATTTGGTCTATATTTCATTTTTATTAAATTGGGGAAAAATTTTCTAATAATATGATTTAAATAAAAAGTTAATAATTTTACTTGTATATTTATTATTGATATATTTAGATTTTTTGTTTTTTTTAAAATTTTCCTAGCTTAGTTTATACTATTTTAAAAATTTTACTAATTATATCAAAAGATATTGACAAAGTAATATGGATTATACATATAAGTAGACAATGATTATTTGACATTTGTTATATATTCGCATAGATACTACGAAATTACATTGATTATGGTTGAAAATAAATTAAACACAGTAAAGTATGTATTTTTACACTAGTTTAATAGAAAGTAAACATTTAGGATGATTAAGTTTTTCTTGTGATTATATTTTATGATATCTCATACTTAGATTGTAATCTACTAGTCTAAAATAAACCTTTTTCTTTTAATATATTTTAATTTTAAGAATATCGCTATAATTTATAAATTAATTTGAATAGATTTTATACATTTATAATAATAGAATGTTAAAAAGTAAAAGGTTATTAAAAAAATATCCAGCCATTTCATTCCAGGAATGATGGTTTAAAAGCTTGTTTGCTTTTATTAATTACTCAACAATTTAATAAATTAAAAAAAACCGGGAATAATAA